>Ga0268262_10000277_pt1 | contig 68378 bp, 76 predicted proteins | sample TergutNc150P3_FD_190354 | JGI IMG/M metagenome (GOLD analysis project Ga0268262, IMG submission 190354) | Nasutitermes corniger P3 segment gut microbial community from laboratory colony in Florida, USA - Nc150 P3 (SPAdes) (version 2) | ecosystem: Host-associated > Arthropoda: Insects >...
TTGAGTCATTACCGCGTTCTTTGAGTTGCCATAAAATCGTTTTATCTTCAAGTTTTGTTTTATCGTTTTAAAAAATAATTCTATCTGCCATCGATCCTTATATACTCCGGCTACCGTCATGGCAGACCACTTTAGGTTATTCGTTAAAAGTACAACCTGTTTCTTTGTTTCAGGATCACGGACTATTATTTTACGCAATGTTATTTCATTCGATAATGACGGAATAATTATTTCATAATCAGATATGATGTTTCCGCTTTCCTTGACCGGGTTCTTTTTGACCCGCTTATATACCGCGTTTTTCTTTAACCGTGTCACAAAAAAGGCCTTTTTCTCGCAAATTGACGCAAAATAGGCGTAATCGGTATATCCACGGTCAAATACCAGCACGTCTCCCGCCTCATACGGCACTTCCCATACCTTTTTTGTGTCATGTTCACGCGCGTTTGACTGGACTGCAAAGCAAGGTATCTTCCCCTGATGATCCAGCTTGACCGTCAGCTTTATTCCGGCTTTGCCTCTACGGAAATCCGCCCATGGAAATAATTTTAAACACAAGTCTATCGTTGTCGAATCTATGCTGTACAGCGGATTCTTAAACCTAAACCCATGACTTCCCATTTGCGCTTGAGCTTGAATTAACAGATTTAAAAATAACGCGTTAAATAAATCCGCGCTTCTATGCGCGTTTGCGTATGACAAGGTTGACCGTTTTACTTCACGTTCGGTATTTGTTATGCCCATATGGTACCAGCCGTTCCGCTGGTTATTCATGCCCTGTTCCATGCTCCTAAGCCCGTGTTGACCGGTTATCTGGCTGAATATCATGGTGACAAATTGCGTCCAGCTTCTTAATCCTTTGGCTCCATGTTCCGTTTTATGCTCTTTTACGAGTTTTTCAAAATGAGATCTCGAAATCAGATCTAGCATTTGTCCCAGAATCGTGTTATATTTATTCATAGCTAACTCCTTTTGTAGTAATGATTTAGAGTGGTTTCTTTTTTCATTCTACTTTAGGAGTTGCTTCTTTTCAACTTTTATTTTGGACACTAATGATTTTTAATATATTCCTCAGAAAAACATATTTTACAAAAAAATTAATTTTGAAATGTGTCTTCGGCAACCTCATATTTTTCATATTTTAAATTTCTATCTAAGCGTTTTATAAACTCATCAATAATCAAAGAACCTCTCTTTCCTTCTTTTCGCCATATCATGGTTTTTTTCTTTATCAACTGTCTTTGGGAAGAGCTATTAATATATCTGTTTTAATGATAATCTGCTGCTTATTTCAAAAAAACCACATACATGGATGTACATGGGTTTTAGAATTTTTTAACAGATTTTTATTTTACACGACCTTGAAACGAGAAACTTCTTTTAACAAAATGTCAATGGCATCACGGTTCTTGCCGCTTATCTCGTTGACATGGTGTACAGCGACATTCATTTGATCCGCGCCTAATGCCATCTCATTCATACCGCCTGTTATTTCCTGAGTTGCCTTTTCCAGATTCTGGCTTTCATGCATTACTTCATGGCTGCCTCCCATCATTTCTTCGGAACCGGCCTTTACCTGCTGGGTAATTCCGTTCAAGTTGGTGGTTCCCTGAAGAAGCTGTTCGCTTCCTTCGGCCTGCTCTTCCATCGCGCGGCGGATTATCTCTTCCTGTTCCGCTACCGTCTTGACGCCTGTATCAATTGCCCCGAATCTGGCAAGTACGTTTTAGGTGGAACTTGTGATTTTTTAAACAACTCCGATATTTTTTTCAGTACCGTGCCAATCGTTTTGGACTGTTCGCAGGAACACTCCGCCAGTTTACGGATTTCATAATATTCATTAATAAATTAAAATATGTTCCGGCGTATTTCCAAACATCACTTTTGTACAACTATGGAGGTAGCCTAAATGAAACCCGATATGCCTTAATTGAGCCAAAATATGATCCAATTTGGTCATATTAATTGTTTTATGACTGCTTTTTTTTAATAGTTCATCCTCGCTGATTTTATCAAGATAATTATCAATTTTATTTTTTACTTCCTGAAAATAACCATAAAGACATTCTTTTGTATATGTTTTATCAAAATGATATTCCAGATTGTTGATATTTTCTTCATGAAATTCAGGATATTTATAGTTTTGCGGATCGATAAATATTCTATCCATTGAGTTGATCGTATGATAGAATTGCTGCCATATCGGAAAACCGTTTACCGATTTTTCAAAATCGCTTTCAATAAATGTATCAAAAAGTATACTTATGCTTTCAAGACTGTTCCCGGTATGTCTTTTTAAAATATCTATAATGTTCATATAATCTCCTGTAGAAGTATTATTTTCCGGTTGTATTTTAAAACCATATTATAATATAACATGATAAAATGAACATTTTTGATCATTTTATGTTTTAAACATTCCGCGATTCTTTGCACAATACATTGACAAAATAAGAAAAAATTGATATTTTATTAATATTAGGCATTTAATCTGTTAATTGCCGGATGATATTCCAAAGTATTGCCGTTTAAACGGTTAATAAAAGGAGGGTAAATATGCGTGTAAAGGTTATTCTAATTTAAGCCGTATGAGCGGGTTTTCCTTCATGATTTATTAATCGACAAGGTTTAAAATACAAAAAATTTAAAAAATTCGACATGCGGTTTTCTCTGTATTAAATAACGGGATTGTTATGTCCCCGAAAAATCAAAGGAGAATTGCATGTCTGTAAATTTAAACGATTACGGTTTCACACAAAATGAATTTATCGCTTGTCAGAATTTAAAAGACAATAAAGATACGGTAAATTCCATTCCCGGCAGAATAATAGAAGGACGGCGGGAAAAATTCAGCGTTGTCTGCGAGTACGGAGAAGTTCCTGCGGAATTAAAGGGAAGTTTTTATCATAGCCTTGAGGAAGGCGATCTGTTTCCCGTAGCCGGGGATTTTGTTCTTATCAATTACAACAATACCGGCTCTTCCCTCATAACCGCGGTTCTGCCGCGCCGCTCCGAATTTTCCAGAGTGGATTTCATGGGGCACGCGGCGGGTTATGTAAAAAATGTCAAAGAACAGGTGTTAGCTGCCAATTTTGACTATGTGTTTATCCTGTCGTCTGTGAACTTCGATCTTAACCTGAACCGTCTTGCGCGTTATCTGACCGCCTCTTTGCAGAGCGGCGGATTTCCTGTTTTTATTTTAACAAAAGCCGATCTTTGCGAAAATTATATGGAAAAAGCGGCTGAAGTGCGGAAATTCGCGCGTGAAGTTCCTGTTATTCCGGTAAGCAGCAAAACAGGGATTGGCCTTGATGAACTTGCGCCGTTTCTTGAGCCTGCCAAAACCGCGGTTTTTCTGGGTTCGTCAGGGGTGGGGAAGTCATCGCTTCTTAACCGTCTGGCAGGCAGGCAGCTTATGGAAATTAAAGAAATACGGGAAGATGACAGCAAGGGGCGTCATACGACAACGCATCGTCAGCTTTTCCATCTTTTGCCTGACGGCTCGCAAGTGATGTTTCCCGGAGCTTTGATTATTGACACTCCCGGCATTCGCGAAGTTGGGCTTTGGGATTCGCGGGAAGGTATCAGTCTTGCTTTTGCGAATATAGAGGAGCTTTTTTCCAAATGCCGTTTTTCCGACTGTTCACATCAAACCGAACCCGGCTGCGCAATCCTTGCCGCTTTGGATGACGGAAGTCTGCCGCCGGAACAATGGAAACAGTATCAAGCGCAGAGGAAAGAGACCAACTTTACTATAAACCACTCCGCGTATCTGAAACAAAAACAGGAGCTTCATAAAGCCATTGCGCGTAATAACAAGGCCAGAAATAAAATTGAGTTTGGCAAAAAAACATAATTTTGGCCGCGGCGGTACGTGGCTAAACCCGCGGGGGTTAATCACGTACAATCACCGCGCGTCATAATGGACAAAAGCGGCGGCTTGGCGTTATCATAAAAATGAAATATTGCCAATGAGGTGTGTTACGAAAGTTTTTAACGTTAATTTTGATACAGAAAATTTATCTCACAAACAATTGCTCCAATTCGCGGAAACAAAATCTGTTACTGACGATATTTTTAAGGAATACTTGGCAGTATCCCTTTTGGAAGATGAAAATGTTTTATCCAAAGTATGCGAAGAAACCGATAATATCGGAAACAGTTTAAAATCCGCCGCGTTGGAAGATTTAAATATTTTATGGGATACATTATCGAAAAACCCGCTTGGAAATTACATTCCTTCTTTGAAACATAAAATATTTTTTAAAGAATATCAGGATTCGCTTATAAAAACCGTGTCATCAGGCAGCCCTTCGGAAATGCTGGAAAATTTAACCGCCCACTATTGTGCGTTTGGTTCGGGGAAAAACGCAAAATATGCCGCGTTCAGATGGCAGGGTGAATTGACAGGCATCAGGCAGCCTGATGATATTGCTTTGGATCGTCTTTTTTGCCTGGATGCGCAAAAAGAAATATTAATTAAAAACACATCCTTGTTTTTACGGGGACTGCCCGCCAATAACGCTCTGTTATACGGCGCAAGCGGCAGCGGTAAATCCGCCATGATTAAAGCGCTTCTTAATAAATACTATAATCAGGGACTGCGTTTAATAGAGATGCCTAAAGAAAATTCGGAAGAATTACCTAGTCTTTTAAATTGCGTTAAAAACAAACGCCTTAAATATATAATTTTTATGGATGATTTATCTTTTGAAACCGGCGATACCGGATATAAAGTTTTAAAGGTTATTTTAGACGGAAGAATTGAAAAGCAGCCTGAAAACATTTTATTTTATGCAACTTCAAACAGGTTTCACATTGTCAATGAAACATGGAAAGACCGTGAGGGCGATGAAATTCATTTAAAAGATACCATGAGCGAAAAGCTGTCGTTATCTGAGCGATTCGGAATTCGCGTAAACTTTGAAACATCAAGAACAAGCGGTGATTATTTTAAAATAATTGAAGGAATTTTATCGTTTGAAAACATTCAATTTACGGAAGAAATAAAAGAAGAAGCGTCACGCTGGGAAATTTTATATAACGGACGTTCAGGCAGAACCGCCGCGCAATTCGCGAAAAACATAATTGCTTTAAATAAAGAAAGAAGTTAGTAGTCTTCATTTACCTTCATAAAGAAGTATACTCATTTGTTTTAAAATAATATTTTAGCCTGTACATCAAGGCGAAAACAATAACTCTTAAAAAATTTCAGGTTTTGTTCGTTATCAATTACATGAAAACAGGGATGTTTTTTGTTGCATATATAAGCCTTTTTATGTTTAAATCGTTTGTCCGCGCCCGGATGCGCGTCATTAAAAAGTTTTATTGTGGATTTTAGCTGTGAGATTCCTTTTTGTATCCATTCCCCTCTTTCATTTTTCAATTCAATAAAATAAAGATAGGCTTCTGAAGTAAGCATTCCGTCACATCGCTCATAACCTGAATATTCGTTATTTTTTATTACTCCTTTGTCAATCGCGGTAAAAATCAATGCAAGGCCTTCGGGATTTTCAATAGTCGCTGTCCATTTATCTTTATTTAACACATCGGTAAAAGCCGCAGCGCCATCTTCATTGTCGCATAATCCGAATTGCAGATTGTTTATCGGTTTTTCCTGAAAATCCGGAGCAAAAAAATCTAACATTCCAGTTTTTCCTCAATATCAAGCAATTTGTCAAATTCCTGGTTTCCCTGTTGTATCAGATTGTTTAAAAAATTATTATCAGACGGGATACCTTCAAAAGAGGAGAGCTTTTTTACAGAACCGTCTGTTTCGCTTAACTGATAAACAGAAACATCGTCTACAGAAGTTAAGGCGTCTTGAGGAACAACATTAAACAATTCTTTTTTAAGCGCTTCTTTTTTGTTTGAAGAGTCTATTTTTTGGGATAAAGCTGCGCCGTATATGGCAACGCTTAAAAAATTTATTAAATACGGACTGTGCGTTGTCATAATAACTCTGTTTCCGTGTTCCGTTTCATTTTCCCTGATTGTATTGTTAAATTTAAGTAATTCATATAACAATTTTTTTTGCGCGGCAGGGAATAAATTAAGTTCAGGTTCTTCAACAATATTGATAAAAACGGACTTATTGTATGATTTTCCAAGATTTGATCGAGCTATACGCTTTTGTTCATCATTAAGATTTGGGTCGCGTGTAATTTCATCAAATTGTTTTTCAAATCGCCTTCTTTCTTCACTGCTCATGGATTCGCCGTTTTTATTGCTCATTATTGAGTCACATAAATACCGCGATACCAGATAAAGCGGAACAAGAGATTGAAAACCGCTGGCGGCATCAGTCAAATTTATACGGTAATCGTTTCCGCGTATGTAAATCATATCATGCGTTTTGTCATATTCGGTAAACGTACCGTTGACTGGCAGTATGACAGAATCGGATAAAGCTTCTTTTGCATTGCCGTATTCAGTGATAAATTCACTTAATGCTCCTGAAATATTTTTTAACTTTGCGGCGTTTCCTACGGAAGTGACAACGCTTCGTTCAGCCGGAACATACACTATTTGCGGCAGTACATAGCCGGGAGCGTCTTTTTTTAAAATATTTAAATTGTTATTTTTGTACTCAAAATAATACGCGTCGCCGTCGTATATCAGGACAGGGTTATTTTTATGGTATTCACAAGACAGCCGATGATAAGCAAGGCGTTCTTCAATAAAATTATTTGTGGTGAAATAGTTTTGAGAATAATCGCCGCGTACAAGCGCTTTTTCCATCCACAAAAAAGTAGAAATCAATTTTGCAATAGTGCTTTTCCCGCTGCCCTGATTACCGATAAAAACGGTAACACGCGAAATATCCAGAAATTCATTGTTTTCTTTATAACCTGTTTTTATAGGACCAAAATTGCTGATCTTTATTTTTGGCATATATTAACCTTCTATAAATATAATATATCCGTCTATAATGATGCAATATACTATGAAAATCTGTTTTGGTATATTTATTGATATTAATCAAATATCAAAATATAATCCCCAAAGATGCAAACGCAGGATATTCATGCGCCTGATTTTCCTCTAATGTATGGGTTTGTGTAAAACGAGTATAAAAGCTGCATAAACATGACACACCATATAATTGGTTCGCAGATAATTACGGCAAAGTAGCCAAAAACCGGCACTAGAAGAAAGGCAAAAATAATTTTACCGGCAAGTTCCATTACGCTTGAGATCACCGGAACAATCTTCATTCCTATTCCCTGTAACGCCTGGCGGAAATTCAGGAGCATGCAGAGAATTATATAAAACGGCGAATTTATCATCAGATAACGTTTGCCGTTTTCAATGATAACGCTCTCATTTGAACCGGAAAGCAATTTTATCAAAAATCCGGAAAAAAACAGGAGAAGGGCAGATATAAAAACGCCCCAAATTATTGAAATGAAATTGCCATAGCGTACGGCTTTTCTTATGTGGTCAAGCCGGTTCGCCCCCTTGTTTTGTGAAACAAATGTGGAGAGGGCTACGGCAATTGTAGAGATTGGTATCAAACAGAAACTGTTGAGTTTTCTCGCCGCTATATGCCCCGCTATAACAAGATAGCCTAATCCGTTTATGGCGCGTTGAAGAATGACAGAACCTAAAGTTACAATCGACAGCATAAAGCCCATAGAAAAACCCTGAGCCATAAGTTCTTTATACAGTGAGACATTATTGCGGAAATGTTTTTTTTGAGGTATAAGAACAGGACATTTTTTATAAATATAAATCAGGCAAAGCAGCGCGGAAATTCCCTGCGCCGTAACGGTAGCCGCCGACGCTCCAAGGACGCCCATGTTAAATTGCGTAATGAAAAGAACATCCAGCGATACATTTAAAATTGACGAAATTATTAAAAATATCAGCGGCATTGTGCTGTTACCGATAGCCCGAAGAAGCCCCGCGCAGAGATTGTAAGCAAAAAGCACAACCGCAAAGACTATTAAGATTAATATATATGAATACGCCTCATCTATCAGATATTCCGGCACATTGATTAATTTCAGTATAGGCATCATAAAAACGCTTGCCGTAACCGAGATAAAAAGCGTAAGCAAAATGCCGATTACAGCCGCTCCGGCGACTGTGCGCTTAAGCAAATCTTGATCGCCCGCGCCGTAGCTTCTGGCTACAACAATGCCGAAACCGCTGCCGACGCCTATAGCGAAACCTACAAGCAGTTCAAATATCACAGTACACGCGCCGATGGCGGCAAGGGAAGTTTCGCCGAGATAATACCCGACAATTACGACATCCGCGGTATTGTATAACTGCTGAAATATACGGGACAAAATCATGGGTATTGCGAAAACAAGCAGGGATTTTACAATATTCCCGTTTAGCAAATCTGTTTCTGTTTTAAACATTATTTTTCTTTATTCACAAGTTTTCTTTATCATCAGGAATCTGTTATATCTCTTCGCCGATTACTTTGTCAAACAGGAAGCCTCTTTTTTTAAGCGTCTTTTCCACATTAGCGGTATAATTTTTCAGCATTTCATGGAGATCAAGGGTAAGTTCCATAACCACTTCAGCCGGAATTGCCTCACCGCTGGTAATTTCGGGAATGAAAAGCCTGTATGTGTCGATTTTTAGGGCAGAAGAAAGATTTTTCAGCGTTTTATCGCTAATCCATGTACGGCAGCCTTCAATATCGTTCATCATAGCCGCCGAAATGTCGGCTTTTTCCGCCAGGTGTTCCTGAGTAATGCCAAGTTTTTCACGCTGCTTTTTTATGTTAAAAGCAAGTATTTTTCGTAAATTTGTGGATTTATCTTCCATAAGCGCCTATTTATCGAAGGTACTTTTCATATATTATTTTTACACTGGATAATATTTAAATTACTGTTGACAATGTCATATTTAAAGTATAAATTATTGAAAATAATGCTTTTTAATAATTTATGAACACCAAAGATAACGCAAACCTCTCAGAATTCCCCCGAATTCTTCCTTTTCAGGTGGAAAACCGCAAACCGCAGTTGTCTATAAAGACAGAACATGCCGATATTGGGATTTTTTACAAAGAATACTACTCCGTCGTTTACCGCCGCTGCCTTTCCATACTCGGCAGCGTTGAGGACGCGGAGGACTCCGCTCACGACGTATTTGCAAAATTATATGAGCTTAAAACAAAAGGGCGGCTCAGTATCTCGTACCCAAAAACATATCTTTCCAAAGCGGCCGCGAATATGGGTATAAATAAAAAAAGAGCGAGAAAAGAACAAAATAAAATCTACGACATAGCGACCGGCGAAAACATTGCCCGCTTCATGGAAAGAGGAGAACAGGGGCGGGAAAAATTGCAAAGCGGCATTACATATAACGACTATGAACAGGTGGAAGCTGAAATAATTGTAAATGCCATTTTGAACGAACAGGACGAAACAACCCGCAGGATTTATTTTTACAAATATCACGACGGCATGACACTGAAACAAATCGGGGAAGTCGTAGGGCTTGGAAAATCGGCGGTACATAAAAGGATAAAAGCGTTAGAGGAACAGGTCAAGTCAAAAATGGAGAAGGCGGATAAATGAAAAATAACAGCCATATTTCTCAATTAACGCTTGAACTCTACCATAAGGGACTTGCCACACGCAAAGAAAAAAAAGAAGTGGAAACCGCTCTTGGAACAAACCCTGTAGTCCGCAAAAAGTATGAAGAGCTGAAAGAATCAGAGCGGGAAATAAACCAACTGATAGAAAAAGAATTAGCGCGTTTAAATATTCCGCAAACCTCCGCCGCTTTTGTCCCGCCAAACAGGGGAAAATTTGTTTTAGGGATAATTCTGGCTGCGGCAATTCTGTTATGCGCTCTAGTACCGGCGATTCTGTATTTAAAAAGCGGCGGCTCAGATAAAAACAGCGCAATAACCGAAGATACAACCCATGAAACAGAAGACACATATATCGAGGATAAACCTTCTTCCCCTGAATCTCCTGCTATAAACGAAAATATTAAAATAATTGAAAGCTCAGGCGGTGAATCCCCTGAACCTCCGTCCGTAAGAGAAAGGACTGTAATAACTGAAAGCCCCCGCGATGAACCTCCCGCGGCTATAGAACAGGGAATAATAAAAGAATACAGGGAAATTTACAGAGGCGGTACGGAAGTCGCCGCCATGCCGGGAACAGGCGTTCAAACAAGAGGCGGCGGTCTGGAAGAATCCCAGCCCAGCATAAACGTCCCCGCGGGGCTTACGGTAATTTTTGAAAACATGTTTGCCGACAGCGGGTTAAGCCATGTTGTTTTACCGCCCCGCATCACGTCTGTCGGGAAAAACGCCTTTTCCGGCAATCCGCTTGTAAGCATAACTATCGGCTCGAATGTTTCTTTGGAAGACACCTCATTCCCCGGCAATTTCGCAAATGCGTATAACAGTTACGGCAGGGCTTCTGGAACATATACCCGCGCGAATATTAACAGCGAGGTATGGGAAAAAAAATGAACAGGATGGTGGAAAAACCTTATAGGCGTTTGTCTATATCAATGAGTGTTAATTCAACGCGTATGCGTTGATAAACAAAAATTCAGGAGAATGAAAATGAAAGCGAAAAATTTATTTGTTTTGGCAATGCCGCTGCTTATTGCGATGGCGGTAACCGGCTGCGGCATCACGCCTGCCGTAAAACACGATCCCGCCCCTACGCCGCAGCAGGCGGCCCGTGAGCAGGCGGCTTCACAAACCTTACCGATACGGACAATGCCTGCCCAGCGTCCGGCATGGGTGGACATTGTTCCCGATTCGCCTTCCGTACAGAGTTTTATCGGGTCAGCGGGCCGTTACGCCACGGCTACCGGAAACACGGGAGCCCGTTACTACGCGGAAGAAAACGGACGCACTCAGTTAGTGGCGTTTTACGGAACGTTACTTTCCGACAAGGCGAGAACCTACGCGGCAACTTACGGCATAACCAGCGAAACCCTCGCCCCCCAGGTTGTAGGCCAGCAGCTTAATGAACGGATAGCCCAAAACGTGGCGCAGGCTCTTGCCGCCAGAGAGTATTATACGGAAGTATATCTCGATCAGACAAATCGCGAAGCCTATGAAGTATACGTTTTAATGCAGATAGACAAAGCCATTGTAAAGCGCGTAATCGACAATTACGGACAGGAACAGGCGGAAGCCTACAAGAAAAGAGCGGCGGCGGAGCAGGACGCCGCCCGAAGACAGCAGGCGGAAAGAGCCGCGCAATTTTTCGGCGGCAATTTAAGCGGCACTTTGGGGTTTTAAGCCGTGACGCGCCAATTTTCAGCCGGGAGCGCTTCGGCGCTCCTGTTATTCAGTTTAACATTCTTATCCGCCGTATGGCCGCAAAAAAATCTTTGCGCTAACGGCAGTCAGGAAAGAACCGTTACGCAGAACGCGCCGCAGGCAGAAAATAAAAAATTCCTGCGCAGCGAGCCTCCCGAAAAACCCGAATGGGTGCATACGGTTCCTCAGAGTAACGCCGAATTCTTCTTTGTCGGAACTTCCCAGCCCTACGATACTGCGGCAAACGCAAGGAACAACGCGATGGAAAGCGCGCGCAACCAGGTGTTGAAATTTTCAGGCGAATTTATTGAAAGCCGCGCAATCGCGAGGGCGGGTATAAACGGCAGCACAAGAGATACGCTTGAAGGCTGGATAAACAGGGAAGACGAGTTTCAAAGTTTCGCCCAAAACATAGTGTCGGGCGTATCCACAACCCGCTACTACACCGAAGTATACCTTAACGGCAACAACAAAGAAGAATATGTCGTATACGTTCTGTGCCAAATCGGAAGGCAGAAAGCCGAAGAGGAGATAGCCAATTTCGCGAAAAATACTTCCGCCCGTTATGCAAATCTTTTACAGCAGGGTGATACGTTAAAGTCGGCGCTTGAAAATTACGCGTATATAATAAACGCCCTTGAACACAACCCCTTGCACAGAATGGTAGCCTACTATGACAGCCCGGCAGGACGAACGGGCCTTTACGATTATTTGCGCAATAGAATCAATGTACTGGCGAACAGCCTCAGCATAGAACCAATACCTTCCCGTACTATAAAAGAAACTGAAAAACTTAATACCCTTATAAAAATAAAGTCTTCCGTAATGCCGTCTACGGATTTTTTGGAATGCCGGGCGTCTCTTTTCGGAACAGGCGTCGATAATGTAACAATAAAATTCCCGACATCAAGCGGCAGTCCTTATGACCTTGAAATAAGAGGAGACATAAGAGCCGGAAAATATAACGTACAACTGGAAATCCTGTTATCCGAATTAACGGGCGGCATAGCCAAAAACACGGCGGGAATGTTTTCTTTTGAGGTTACTCCCCTTAACGCGTACATGGAAACGGCGGAAGCCATGGATGCCGGAATCAAACGCGCCGTAGACGCGCTTGCTTCCGGTTTGCAGGCGCCTACGGAAACAAGAATAGGCAATTTCTACCTTTCCGAAGCTAACGCGTCTTCCGGTTTGTCCCGCTATTTGTACGAGCATATCAGGCATTACGCGGCAAACAACAGCAAATACAGTATTACAGAAAATCAGACAAACGAAGCGGCTTCCATTACAGGCTTTTTCACAAGGCGAAACGACCGTGTGGAAGTTACCATAGAATTAAAACTTCCGAAAGGTTTAGCCGGTTCACAGAGGTTTTCACTTTCCGCGGCGGAACTTGCGCGCATGCAAATCGCAATAGAACCTGAAAACCTTCCCAAAATTACGGAACTCAACAGAAACATGAATAATCTGACGCCATCCTCGCAAATAAACATTCAGGCGCAGTTTAATTCGGGAAGCCGCACGTACTTCCACGTTGATGAATTAAAAATGACTCTTGTGTCAGACCGCAGCTGTTATTTCAAGGTATACCACATAAATGTTAATAACGAAATAAAACTTGTCTATCCGACAAGGAGGGACGCGGATAATACATTACGCGCCAACGTAAGCAGGACCCTTTTTAACAACCCTAACAGCAGCTATTTGCTGTACGGTCCTTACGGAACTGAAACAATACTTGTTGTCGCCTCAAATACGCAGTTCAGAAACATAGAGAATGAAAAAAATATGCCATGGACAGCGGTTACGGAAGAAATTCTTAAAGAAGCCGCCGCCGGAGATGGTAAATCCCAGTATTCCATTACGATAATTAAACCCCACGAAGAATACGAATTTAAAAAACCGCAGGATATGACGCAGATGTATCAGGAAATCCGTAAAGACGTCGAAAATCGGGGCGGTGTTTTTGTTGAAGGCAACGCAAAAAGCGGTATTTACAGAATCGGCAATATACGGGGCAGCTACCTTGTAGATAACGACACAATACAGTTTGCGACATATTTCCTCGGCAATTTTACAGGAGGCTCGAATACCGCGTTTATGACAAGGGGATCAGGCTATAACTTTTCATTCGCCAAACCTCAGAACATAAGCCAGGCGGTGCAGACAGTGCGCAGCGGCATATTGAGCAAGGGCGGAACATTTACCGGGGACGAACAGCAGGGCAATTTCAAGGCAAGCGGCATAGCGGGGCAGTACCGCGTATCCGACATGGTAAACGTAACCATTTCGGAAAAACCTTTTATAGTGCCCAATTCGTTAATAGAAAACGAAGTAAAAAATTTCTTTGGAGTAAAATGATGAAAAAGTTTTGCGTAACGCTGTTCGTTTTATTTCTTATTGTCTTTCCCCTGTCGGCGCAAAGCCGCGGCGGAGGCCATGATGAAGAAGGCCCGAGAGAAACGGCGGGCGGCATCAGCATATCGGGCAAACAGTGGGCTGTTTTTATCGCGATAGACAATTACCGCGAAAAAGCTCCTCTTCTATACCCCGTAAAAGACGCTAAAGAAATTAAAAATATACTTCTTGAAAACTACTACATAGACGAAATAGTGGAACTCTACAACAGGGACGCAACTAATATTAACATAAGACAGCTGTTTGTAGATTTACAGAATAAAACAGGCCCTAACGATTCCGTTTTTATTTTTCACGCGGGGCACGGTTATAATGATGATAGAACAAAAACATCAGCATGGATACCCTATGACGGCGGTGAAAACACTTTAGCGCAGGTAAATTGGCTTGATCATGCGCTAATACGCAGGATGCTTAATGAAATTAGGGCAAAGCACGTTTTCCTAATATCGGATTCCTGTTATTCAGGCGATCTGCTTGTTGCAAACAGAGCAGGTACATCGCCGGCCGTAATTGATTATCCCGCCGCTTATGATAAAAGAAGCCAGCAGGCGATGTCGAGCGGCGTGAGCGAAGAAGTGCCGGACAAGTCTGAATTCGCCGCAAGGCTTAAAGACGTTCTTTTAAGGACGGAAACCCCTTACATAACGCCGGACTCTCTTTGGACAAAGATAAAAGAAGCCGAAACTTCAATACCTCTTATCCATATACCGCAATTTGGCAATATCCCCGGCAACAGATATGAGCTTGGCGGCAGTTTTCTCTTTTTCAGAAAGAACCCGAGACAGGTTGCGGCGGCACAACCCTCCGCCTCACGGGGTTCTTCCACAAGAGCGGATACTCCTTCCGCGTCAACTCAAACCACAGCCGCGGCATATCCTTCCAACATGGTACGCATAGAAGGCGGCGCATTTACAATGGGCAGCCCTGCAAATGAGGTTTCACGTGATAGTGATGAAGTACAGCACAGAGTAACCGTAAGCACATTCTACATGAGTAAATATCAGGTAACGCAGGCTGAATATCAGGTCGTCATGAGAACAAACCCAAGTTATTTTAAAGGAGCGAATCTTCCTGTAGAAAACGTAAGCTGGTACGATGCTGTAGAGTACTGTAATGCGCTTAGTCAAAGGGAAGGGCTTACACCGGCGTATACGATAGACAAAAGCCGAAGCGATCCGAACAATAAAAACGAATATGATAATTTAAAATGGCTTGTAACAAGAAATCCCAACGCCAACGGCTACCGTCTTCCAACGGAAGCTGAGTGGGAATATGCCTGTCGTGCAGGAACAACAACTCCGTTCAGTACAGGCAACAACATAACGACAAGCCAGGCCAATTACGACGGCAATTATCCTTACAATAATAACGCAAAAGGGACATACCGAGAAAAGACGACGCCTGTAGGAAGTTTCGCGGCCAATCGATGGGGTTTATACGACATGCACGGAAACGTGTGGGAATGGTGCTGGGACTGGTACGGCGAATATAAGAACGAAGCGCAAACAAACCCGACAGGAGCGGTATCCGGCGCTAGCCGTGTGATACGCGGCGGCGGTTGGAACAGCAACGCTGGGGGGAGCGTCCGTTCAGCCTCTCGGAGCGACGGCTACCCGTCGGGCAGGTACGCGAACATCGGCTTTCGGCTGGTGCGCCCCTGAGTTCTGCGGTATCGAAGGGCGAGAGCGCAGCGCCGCCGTCCGCCTCAGCGGACGGGGAGCGCGGAGCGAAAGCCCTTCGTTGTAATTTAAAGGCAATTTGTTTGAGGCGAAAAGTTATTTTGATTCCCGCCGTAGGCGGCGAATTTTTTTGATTATTCCGGGAGTTTAAATTATGGCTCTTTTAACCCAATATACCAGTTTTTTTGTCAGCCCTTTCGGTGAAAAATCCGTAACCGATGAATTAAACTCCTTCCTTCGTTCTCACCGCATAATAAATGTAGAAAAAAAATTAATTGACGGCGAGCGCGGAACCGGTTGGCTTTTTTTAGTTGAATACGGCAATGAGGCAGGCAAAAACTCTTCCAATGCTCCGTCCCAGCGGATAGATTACCGTGAAGTTTTAAATCCTGTAGAATACGCCCTTTATGATAAACTTCGCAATTTACGTAAAGGAATTGCTGAAAAATCAGGCATACCTGTTTATGCCGTTTTTACCAATGACCAGCTTGCCGGTATGGTTAAAAATCCTCCTAAAACGGCAAAAGACTTGCTTTCAATTTCCGGCATCGGCGAAGCGCGCGCAAAGCAATACGGAGAAGCTTTTATAAATATTTTTTTGTCCGGGAAGGAAGAAACGTCAAATGAAAAGACATAACTTTCTTTTTGACCGCGTTACGGATTACAACAATATCCGCCTTGCTTTTCTCAAAGCTGTCAGGGGCAAACGCTTAAGCGCGCAGGCTCTTATTTTTTGCCGTAATCTTGACAAAAACCTTTCTTTGCTTCGCGGTAAACTGTTAACGTTAAATTGCGAATGGGGCGGATATAAATCCTTCCTGATAACAGACCCAAAACTCCGCACTATCAGCACCGCGCCGTTTGAGCAGCGCATAATGCATCACGCGTTAATGAATGTACTGGAACCTGTTTTTGAACGCCCGTTGATAAATCACAGTTACGCCTGCCGTAAAGGCAAAGGGACTCACGCGGCCGTCCTTTACGCTTTTGATAAATGTAAAGCAAATGACTATTTCCTAAAACTTGATATCCGCAAGTATTTTGATTCAATTGATCATGAAATTCTTAAAACGCAATTACGCAGGCTGATAAAAGATACGCGCCTTATTGCTTTATTGGACGGAATAACAGACAGTTATAATACAACTTGTGGCAAAGGCGTTCCGATAGGAAATTTGACAAGTCAGTTTTTCGCCAATCTGTATCTTTCTTTTATGGATCATTTTATTCTTGAGAAACTCCGTCCGCGCGCTTACTGCCGCTATATGGACGACTTTGTTCTTTGGTCATCATCAAAAAATCAATTGAAAAATATGTTTGCCGAAATAGACGATTACTTGTGTAAAAACCTCAAATTAACAGTTAAACCGCCTGTATTCGGCAGCGCAGCTTCCGGCCTGCCGTTTCTTGGTTTTTTAATCAAAGAAAAAGGAATTTATCTCACGCAGAAATCAAAAAGGAGGGTTAAAGGACGCGTTAAAGAAATAACCGCTTTGCTTGACCAACGCGGTATTACCGAAGATAAAGCGGCGCAGCGGGTACGAAGCGTTTTTGCGGCAATCGCGCTGGCGAGAACAAATCGTTTTAGAAAAACTTTATGTGAAAAAGAGGAGCAATCCTCGGGGGAGCGGTATCCGGCGCTAACCGTGTGATACGCGGCGGCAGTTGGAACAACAACGCGAGGAACGTCCGTTCAGCCAATCGGAACAACAACAACCCGTCGAACAGGAACAACAACATCGGCTTTCGGCTGGTGCGCCCCTGAGCCCTGCGGTTTCGATAACCGCAGAACAAACCGCTCTCCCGCAAAAACATTTGTTTTTGCAAATATGAGTAGTGCTTTCCTGTCGGTAACAGGGTAATTATTCCAAAGAAAACCGGAAAGCATTTTTTATTTTTTTGATAAAGGAAGATTTTATGAAAAAGTTTTGCATAACGCTGTTTGTTTATTGTCTTATTGCCCTTCCCCTGTCGGCGCAAATCCGCGGCGGAGGCCATGATGAAGAAGGCCCGAGAGAAACGGCGGGCAGTGTCGGAAGATCAGGCAAACAGTGGGCGGTTTTTATCGCGATAGACAATTACCGCGAAAAAGGTCCTCTTCAATACCCCGTAAAAGACGCTAAAGAAATTAAAAATATTCTTCTTGAACACTATTATATAGACGAGGATTGTGTCAGGGAACTTTACAACAGGGACGCAACTGCCTCCGCCATACGGCGGCTTTTCAGAGATTTACAGAATGAAACAGGCGCTGACGATTCCGTTTTTATTTTTCACGCGGGGCACGGTTTTAATGATGAAAGGACAAAAATATCAGCCTGGATACCCTATGACGGCGGTGAGGACATATATGCCCGGGTAAATTGGTTTTATCATTGGGAAATACGCAGAATTCTTGATTCTCTTGAAGCAAAGCACGTTTTTCTAATATCGGATTCCTGTTATTCAGGCGATCTGCTTGATGTAACCAGAGGTACGCCGCAGACCGTAATCAATTATCCCGCCGCTTATGATAAAAGAAGCCGTCAGGCGATGTCGAGCGGCGTGAGCGAAGAAGTGCCGGACAAGTCCGAATTCGCCGCAAGGCTTAAAGACGCCCTTTTAAGGTCGCAAACCCCTTACCTGACGCCTGACTCTCTTTTAACGCGGATTAAAGAAGCCGACACTTCAATACTTCTTCACCCTATACCGCAATTCGGCAATATCCCCGGCGCCAGGTTTGAAAATGGCGGCAGTTTCCTCTTTTTCAGAAAGAACCCGGGACAGAACGCCGCGGTACAGCCCTCCGGCTCTCAGGGAGCTTCCCCAAGAGCGAATACTTCCTCATCAGCTGCTTCGCAAAACGCAAACCTTGCGTTTGCCGGAGACTCTCTTGCAGAGCAAACCAGACGTACGATTTTATCCGGCATTAGAACCGCAATGAGAAATAACAATAATCCGCTTACGTTGGACGATAACGCTTCTTCTTCCGCCGGATACAACTTTACAGTTACAGTTTATCTTACCACTTCGCAAAACTATAACCTGCTGCAAGCGGAAGTAATTGTTTCTTTTTTAATTAACAGCCGCTTTATATGCGAAACATCTCCGTATTACATCACGGAAACAAATGAAAACATGATAGCCCGCCGCATAGCTGAGCGCTTACAGGCTGACAAAGCGTTTTTTGAAAAAATAAACGAAGCGATAAAATAAGGAGTTATCCCCGATGAGGAAATTGCGTCAAAAAATATTTTGTGTCCGAAGACCGGACCATGAAAGTTCAAGAAGATGCTGGTCATCAGTAAGAAGAATAGCATCTAAAATTATGGAGGTGGCGGCGACAATGCTGTCTGGTAACTTAATGGAAGCAGCGCGGCGTATTTCAATAGCTTTTTTCTCAATAGTTTCATTTAATGGAATAACTGTTAAAGCGTCGAGAAATTCCAGTATGTCCTTTTCCTCATTATTAGACATATTCCGCTTTGACAGTAATTCCATTCGCACAATAACGCTTGTAAAAAGCTGTACCTCATCAGTGTCAATCCCCAGTGATGACAGTTCGTATTTCCGGTCAAGAAGTTTAATGACAGCGCAAGTGTCAAAGACTAGGTTAGTCCCATTCATCACGAATAGCTCTTTGGTATGCGACGCCATCACCGCCAAAAATCCCCTTGTGTTTTCCGAAAAGCCGCGAAATAGGTTTACGGTTGGGATCAGCGGCCTTTCCCGCCGCCGCCTGCATGGCTTCCTCGATAGTGTTGTAGCTGCCTCCGGGCAGCGGGTCATATCGCTGCTCTTTAGACTTTTGGGCGGAGTCCGGTGTAAAAGTAAGTATCACCTTTCCCACAGGCACTTCATAAGGCACATCAATAGTCAAACGGCGGTTGGCTGGTATTTCTACAGTTTGTGTAACGCTCATGAGGTAAATTTACCATGAAAAAGATTATTGGACAAGATAATAAAAGCGATAAAATAAGGGGGATTAACCTGATGAATAGACAATTTTTGTTATTGGCACTTTTTTTTACAGCGTTATGCGCATTATCCGCGCAGAAGAAGGAAAGCCTCGCGGTTTTTCCGTTTACCGGAGGCAACGCTTCCGACGGCGAGGCAATCGCGGCAAGCCTCGCAAGACAGCCTGCCCTGCGCAACGCCTTCAATAAAACCACCCTTATAACGCGCAGTAACATCGCCGCCCTTAATTTTGAACAGCGTTTCCAGCGTGACGGACTTACAGACGCCGACACAATCTTTGAGCTTGGCAAAAAATTGTCGGCTTCCCACGTTATAGCAGGCTATATAACGAAACTCGGAAATAACAATCTGGTACTCATAAGCATAATGGACATAGAAAGCCTTCAGCAGATAGCGGGCGATTACAGAACGTACAGCACAATAGAGGAAATAGACAGACTTTACGGCGACATAGCGCAAAAACTCGCTTCTGCCGTTACACGTAACACAAGCGGCCTGCCCGGTCTTTCAGTTCCCCCGTTCACCTTATTATCAGGAGCAAGCCGGAATGACGCAATGGTGCTTGCACAAATACTTTCCTGCGACCTTGCGAACGGTAACAGATACGCGGTTCTGCCTAGAACAGACAGCATAGACAAAGTGCTTGAAGAACACCAAAGACAGCGCAGCGGAGAAACCGACCAGACACGTACAAAACTGCTTGGAGCCGGAAGGAACGCGCAGTACGTGTTGTCCGGTTCAGTACAGCGTCTTGGAACAAATAACAAAATAGCTGTGGACATACTGGATATTGTAGACGGCAGTATGGTAGACGAACCTTACGAAGAAAGGTATTCAGATTTATCAGACAGCCTTGTAATAATACCAAAGATGGCTTTCAATCTGAATAATCCAAGATTAGCCGCCGCAAATAATTTTCTTGATAAAGGCGAATGGGATAATGCGATTAAAGAATATACCGAAGTAATACGGGCTAACCCCAATTACGCTGACGCTTATCGTTTTCGTGGCAACTCATATTTTAATAAACGCGATTATGACCGGGCTATCGCCGATTATACACAAGCTATAAGAATAAATCCCAATTATTTTGAGGCTTATTACAATCGCGGTAACGCATATTTTAATAAAGGTGATTATGATCGCGCTTATGCGGAATACACGCAAGCCTTACGCATAAATCCCGGTTATGCTAATGCTTATAACAACCGTGGCAGAACATATTATTTAAAAAAAGATGATGACCGCGCCATCGCCGATTTCACCGAAGCTATACGCATTAACCCAAATTTTGCTGAAGCTTACAACAACCGCGGCAGGGCATATGATTTTGGGGGTAAAAATAACCTTGATCAGGCTATTGCCGATTACAGTCAAGCTATAAAAATTGATCCCAATTATGCAAATGCTTATTCTAACCTTGGGTTTCTATATTATTTAAGAAAAAGAGATTATGATCGCGCCATCGAAAATTACAGCCAAGTCATACGACTTAGACCAAATGACGATAATGGTTATGCGATGTTAGGTCATTCACATTATGGTAAAAAGAATTACAGTCTCGCTATCACAAATTTTACCGAAGCTATACGTATAAAACCTGACGGTCAATCTTTTTCACGCTCATATTATTATCATCGCGGTGAAGCGTTTTATTATAATTGGAATTATAGAAATGCTATCGAGGATTTCACGGCAGCTATACGCATTGATGGGGAGACTATTATGGTCTATGAAATGCGTGGTAAGTCATATGAAGCGATAGATGACATGCGTAATGCCAGAGCGGATTATGCCAGGGCCAGAAGAATATTAAATAGTTTATAACCTGAAGAAAAAAAATGAGGAGACAACCCCGATGAAGAAACAATTTCTACTTTTGGCAGTATTCTTAACAGCGTTATGCGCATTATCCGCGCAGAAGAAGGAAAGCCTCGCGGTTTTTCCGTTTACCGGAGGCAACGCCTCCGACGGCGAAGCAATCGCCGCAAGCCTCGCAAGACAGCCCGCCCTGCGCAACGCCTTCAATAAAACCACCCTTATAACGCGCAGTAACATCGCCGCTCTTAATTTTGAGCAGCGTTTCCAGCGGTACGGACTTACCGACGCCGACACGATCTTTGAACTTGGCAAAAACCTGGCCGCTTCCCACGTTATAGCTGGATATATAACGAAACTTGGTAATAATAACCTGATACTTGTAAGCATAATGGACATAGAAAGCCTTCAGCAGATAGCGGGCGATTACAGAACATACGGCACAATAGAGGAAACAGACAAACTTCTCGGCGACATAGCGCAAAAACTCGCTTCTGCCGTTACACGCAACACAAGCGGCCTGCCCGGTCTTTCGGTTCCTCCGTTCACCTTATTGTCGGGAGCAGACCAGAATGACGCAATGGTGCTTGCACAGATACTTTCCTGCGACCTTGCGAACGGCAACAGATACGCGGTTTTACCGAGGACAGACAGCCTGGACAAAGTGCTTGAAGAACACCGAAGACAGCGCAGCGGAGAAACGGATCAGACACGTACAAAACTGCTTGGAGCCGGAAGGAACGCGCAGTATGTGCTGTCCGGTTCGGTACAGCGTCTTGGCACAACAATAAATAAAATAGCTGTGGACATACTGGATATTGTAGACGGCAGCATGGTAGACCCTTATGAAGAAAGGTACTCCGATTTATCAGATGGCTTTGCGGTAATGCCAAAGCTGGCGTTTAATTTGAATAATCCGGGTTTAACCGTAGCATATCCCGCCAACATGGTGAGAATAGAAGGCGGCACATTTATAATGGGCAGCCCTTCAAATGAGGTTTCACGTAGTAGTGATGAAGTACAGCACAGAGTAACTGTAAGCGCTTTCTACATGAGTAAATATCAGGTAATGCAGGCTGAATATCAGGCCGTCATGAGAACAAACCCAAGTAATTTTAAAGGCGCAACTCTTCCTGTAGAGAATGTAAGCTGGTACGATGCTGTAGAGTACTGCAACGCGCTTAGTCAAAGGGAAGGACTTGCTCCGGCGTATACGATAGACAAGAACCGCAGTGACCCAAATAACACCGGCAGTTCAGATACTAAAAGGTGGCTTGTAACAAGAAATCCTAACGCCAACGGTTACCGTCTTCCTACAGAAGCGGAATGGGAATACGCCTGCCGCGCAGGAACAACAACGCCTTTCAGTACCGGAAATAACATTACAACAAATAATGCCAATTATGATGGCAATTATCCTTACAATAATAACGCGAAAGGGACATACCGGGCAAGAACAACGACTGTAGGAAGTTTCCGGCCGAATCCCTTTGGCTTATTCGACATGCACGGAAACGTGTGGGAATGGTGCTGGGACTGGTACGGCGAATATAAGAACGAAGCGCAAACAAACCCGACAGGAGCGGTATCCGGCGCTTACCGTGTGATGCGCGGCGGCTTTTGGTTCAACTACGCGGGGGACGTCCGTTCAGCCAATCGGGGCAGCAGCTACCCGTCGAGCAGGCGCAGCGGCATCGGCTTTCGGCTGGTGCGCAATTAGCTTATACAGAGGAGTAAAATTATTATGAAAAAGATTTTTGCGTTTTTATTAGCGTTATGCGCCTGCGCCGCGCTTTTCTCACAGCAGACTGTTACAGACACCTCAACGCCCTCAACACAAACACGGCAAACCGCAAATGTAACATACCCCGCCAACATGGTGCTTGTGGAAGGCGGCACATTCCAAATGGGAAGTACCAACGGGGACAGCGATGAGAGACCCGTACATACATTAACGGTAAAAACATTTTACATGGGCAAATACGAAGTAACGCAGAAAGAATGGAAAGAAGTAATGGGAAACAATCCAAGTGAATTTAAAGGTGATAATTTGCCTGTAGAAAGAGTAAGCTGGTATGACGCGATAGAATACTGTAACAAACGCAGTCAAAGGGAAGGTCTTACTCCAGTTTATCGCGGATCAAAAAATAAAATAATCTGTGATTGGAGCGCCGACGGTTACCGCCTGCCGACAGAAGCTGAATGGGAATTTGCGGCGAAAGGAGGAATAAAGGGCTATTTAACAACAGAGTACTCTGGTAGTAAAAACGTTGGTACTGTAGCGTGGTATGACATTAACAGCGGGAGTAAAACGCATCCTGTCGGAACAAAAGAGCCTAATGCACTTGGGTTATACGACATGAGCGGAAACGTGTGGGAATGGTGCTGGGACTTGTACGGAAATTATCAAAGCGGAAATCAGACAGACCCGAGAGGCGCCTCGTCTGGCGCTAACCATGTGGTACGCGGCGGTAGTTGGGACAGTACGGCTAGGAGCGTTCGTTCAGCCAGTCGGAACTACAATGATCCGTCAGACAGGAGAAACGGCTTCGGCGGCATCGGTTTCCGTCTGGTGCGCAATTAGCTTATGAAGTGATGTTAGCAGTAAATTTATTTTTCAGGAGGAGCAAAAGGAAGAATATGCAAACGAGTTTTATTGGGATTAATTGTAATAATTGTACCTTGTTCAATGGCGCCGGAATATTTCATGAGAGCTTCGGCTACCCGATCAAGATGCGCCTCTGGGCGTGTGTCATCGGCGCGAATTTGTATAACACTGGGACTGGAAGCGCGGGTAGAAAACAGAATAGCGCTGAAATCAAGATCGTTGGTAAAAACGGAATAATCATTTTGCCGCGCATAGGACATAATTTCAATGTCCTGCGCGTTTGCCGCTCCTATTGCTGTCCAGTGAATGGATTCAATGCCTCTGCCGGAAAGCATTTCTGCCCAACGAACAGCAAGATTAACGTCAACGATAATTTTCATTTTAAATCGTTATGCTCAATTAAGCGCAGCTTCACGGCCTTCGGCGAGCCATGCGGCGTATTGCAAAGATTGCAGAATGTCTTCCCGCTCAAGGTAAGGATAATCAACCAGAAGTTCTTCAATCGTTTCTCCAGCGCCAATTTGGGAGAGTATTCTGCCCACAGTCAAGCGCATACCTCGAATACAGGGTTTGCCGCCCATTATACCCGGGTCATTGGTTATACGGTTAAAATGTTCAAGAGGCATTTCCGATCTCCTTCTTCTTTTAATATAACGCATTATATCCCCCTTGTCGAGACGGCGCAATATCGTCTTAAAGTTTTAAGGAGTGAATTATGAAAAGAAAAATATTTACCGCGCTGTTAACACTGTTAGGCGCATTTGTTTTTGCGCAGGAACGCATCGCCGTTCCCTCAAACATGGTACGCATAGAAGGCGGCGCATTTACAATGAGCAGCCCTGCAAATGAAGTTTCACGTGATAGTGATGAAGTACAGCACAGAGTAACCGTAAGCGCCTTCTACATGAGTAAATATCAGGTAACGCAAGCCGAATATGAATCCGTCATGAGAACAAACCCAAGTAATTTTAAAGGCGCGAATCTTCCTGTAGAAAACGTAAGCTGGTACAACGCTGTAGAGTACTGCAACGCGCTTAGTCAAAGGGAAGGACTTGATCCGGCATATACAATAGACAAAAGCCGAAGCGACCCGAACAATAAAAACGAATATGATAATTTAAAATGGCTTGTAACAAGAAATCCCAACGCCAACGGTTACCGTCTTCCAACGGAAGCTGAGTGGGAATATGTCTGTCGTGCAGGAACAACAACTCCGTTCATTACAGGCAACAACATAACGACAAGCCAGGCCAATTACGACGGCAATTATCCTTACAATAATAACGCAAAAGGGACATACCGCGAAAAAACGACGCCTGTAGGAAGTTTCGCGGCCAATCGATGGGGTTTATACGACATGCACGGAAACGTGTGGGAATGGTGCTGGGACTGGTACGGCGATTATAAGAACGAAGTGCAGACAAACCCGAGAGGTCCTGATTCCGGCGCTAGCCGTGTGATACGCGGCGGCAGTTGGTACAACTACGCGAGGGGCATCCGTTCAGCCAATCGGAACATCCGCGACCCGTCGCTCAGGAACGGGAGCAGCAGCATCGGCTTTCGGCTGGTGCGCAATTAACAATTAATTATAAGGAATATGAAATGAACAATGAACAATGCGTTACGAGCAATAAAAAACGCTCTCAAAGCGATAGTAAAAGCATGCAGTATATTTTACCTAACAAATATTTCACTGACAACATGGTTTTTGCGGAAGGCGGCTCATTCCGAATGGGCGTAGCCGAAGGCACAGACAGCGATGAATGCCCTTCTCATACGGTAACACTAAAATCTTTTTACATAAGCAAGTATGAAGTAACTCAAAAAGAATGGAAAATGATAATGGGGAACAATCCAAGTTATTTTAAGGGAGACAGCCTTCCGGTAGAAAGCGTCAGCTGGATTGACGCAATTGTGTTCTGCAACAAACTGAGTATCGGGAAAGGCCTTATCCCCGCGTACCATAAACAAGGCGGCAGCATAATCTGCGACTGGAACGCCGACGGCTACCGCCTGCCAACCGAAGCTGAATGGGAGTTTGCGGCGAAAGGAGGAATAAATAACAGTTTAACAACGGAGTATTCGGGAAGCAATATTGTCGGCCTGGTTGCATGGTATGACGGTAACAGCGGGAGAAAGACGCATCCTGTCGGCGCGAAAAAACCTAACGCTCTTGGGTTATACGACATGAGCGGAAACGTATGGGAATGGTGCTGGGATTGGTACGGCGGCTATCTTCCCGAAGCGCAGACAAACCCGAAAGGTCCTGATACCGGCGTTAACCGCGTTAATCGGGGCGGCAGTTGGGGCAGCGCGGCTTACGGCGTCCGTTCAGTCTGCCGAAGCCTCAACACTCCATCGCTTCGCGGCTACATTGTCGGTTTGCGTCTGGCGCGCAATTATGTGAATAAAACCAAATAATTAACAGTAAAATTTAAACCGTTCTAATAATTCCTTCGCAAATATCGCCGTAACTTTTACCGGACGGCGTTACAGCCGCCTGCACAACCGCGACAATGTTTTTATCGGGATACACGTTTAATTCCTGACCGCCGAAGCCGCGTCCGTGATAACCTTTATCCGACAGCCACCAGAGACATGCATATCCGCCGCTTGCCTGCGACGGAGATACGGACGTTTTTACATATTCGCCCGAGACAACGCGCTGTCCGTTCCATTCCCCTCCGTGAAGAGTTAACAGTCCGATTTTCGCCATATCGCGGGCGGAAAGGAGCTCCGTCATATCTTCGCCCCATGAGGGATAGGAAACGCCGCATTTTGTCCGCGTCCATTTTTCACTTGTTATTTCAAGCGGTTTATATAAATATTCACTGCAAATATCCCACGCGCAGCCGCCGCAAGCCTTGCCGACAAGCGCGGAAAGCAGTATGACATCCCACTCTTTATAGACAAATTTTGTTCCGGGAAAATCCGTTACCTGCACTTCGGCAATATGGGCTGCCCAATCACGCGAACGGCGCATCTGTTCCATCATCGGACAATGATAATGTATGCCGCCGTTCCAGTATATTCCCGACGACATGGTCAGCAAGTGCCTTACGGTAATAAGTTTGTGCCAGGGATAATTGTTATTGTTAAACGCTTCCAAATAACGGCATATCGGCTCGTCAATGCTTTGTATTAAGCCTTTGTCCAAACAAATCCCAAGCGTCAGGGATATAACGCTTTTCCATACCGATTTTATCTGATTGCGGCTGTCAGGCGTGAATTTGTTATAATACCGTTCAAAAACAAGTTTGTCGTTTTCATAGACCAAAACAGAATTGACAAGGCGGTATTGTTTCAATTTTATATAGTCGTCAAGATTGTCAAGAAAATCAATATTCATTTCAAATAACGCCCTATTATGGAGTTTTTATTCTTTTTTATCTCCTCAGGCGTTCCTTCGGCAATAATATAACCTCCGCCGCTGCCGCCTCCCGGTCCCATCTCAATTATATAATCGCAGTTTGATAAAACTGCCGGATCATGTTCCGTAACAATAACGGTATTGCCGTTATCAACAAGTTCCTGCATAAGTCTGATTAGTTTTTCGCTGTCTGAAAACGAAAGCCCTGTGGTCGGTTCGTCAAGGATATAAATATTGTTTTTCCCGCTTCCCGACTTTCCCAATTCTTTTGCCAATTTGATACGCTGCGCCTCTCCGCCCGAAATTGTCGGCGTTTTCTGTCCAAGCGTCATATAGCCGAGTCCCACCCGGTCAAGCGTTTTTAGCATACGGTAACTTGTTTTGTCTTTGTCCTTAAAATATTCGATTGCGGACGTTACGCTCATTTCAAGAATGTTTTTTATATTTTTTCCGTCAACGGTTATGGTCATTGATTCCGGCGTAAAGCCTGCCGCGCCGCAGTTTTCGCAGTCAATATCAATGAAATTGCCGAAACCTACATGATAATGAATCACGCCGTCACCGCCGCAGGCGCGGCATTTGCCTTTGGAATTGACCGAAAACATTCCCGCTTCAAAACCCTGCGCTATTGATTCGGGAGCCGCCGCAAACAATTTCCGGGTACGGTCGAAAATTCCGGTATATGTCGCCGGACATGATGTTCGGGAACGTCCTATCGGTTTTTGATCAATGATGATGCATTTTTTAATATTTTCAATTCCTGAAATCTGTACGTCCGGCAAAACAATATTTTCGTATTCGTCCTCATCGGATTCAACGTCCGCAAAGTCAATAAATTCAGCCGGGTTTTTCAAAACTTCTTTCAATTTTGGAACCAGCGTATCAGAAATAAGGCTCGACTTTCCGCTGCCGGATACGCCGGCAACGCCGACAAGAAGCCCCAGCGGAATGTCAACAGAAATATTTCGCAGGTTGTGTATATTACAATTATCAAGATGCAATTGTTTTGACTTTTCCGCCGGTTTGAAATTTGTTTTAACAGGCATGGACAACCTTCCCGAAAGATACGGAGAAGTCAATGATTTTCCGCATTTCATAAAATCGGCGTAACTGCCCTGAAAAATTCTTTCGCCGCCGAATTCACCGGCGTACGGACCGAAGTCGACAATGTAATCGGCTGCCCGCATAAAGTTTTCATCGTGTTCCACTGCGATAACCGTGTTTCCGCGCTTTATAAGATTCTGTAAAATGTCAATCAGTTTTTGCTTTTCAACTTCATGCAGCCCGATGGTCGGCTCGTCAAAAATGAATATAATCGAATCCATTTCGGCGATAATATAGCTTGCCAAAAACAGCCGTTGAATTTCACCGCCTGACAGGGTAGGCAGGGGGCGGGAAAGAGCCAGATGATGAAGCCCGACATCAGTCATACATTCCAGTTTCGTCAAAATTTCTTCCAGAAGTTTTGTACCGGAAAGTTTGTCTTTTTTCAGGAAGGCATACAGATCGTTGATATACATATTTTCAAGCTGCGTTATGTTTTTGCCGTTTATCGTTGTATGCGCCGCCTGTTCCCCCAGACCGCTGCCGGCGCATTTAGGGCACGGAACTTGACGGACGCAGGTTAATTTTGAGCCCCAATTTTTTTTATTGACGCTCCATTTATAAAATTGAATAATCCAGGGTATTACTCCGTTGAAATGTTTAACGCCGTTCCCGCCGTACTTGAATTTGTTAAATTCCTCTTCGCTAAGCGAATCGACACTTTGATGCGGGGAAAGGCCTGCGGCTTTACAGTATTCCTCAATCCGCCGTCCGTAATGTTTTGTTTTTCCCTCAACATTTTCCCCGAACAGATTGTAAAGCGTCCTTGATTTGTCGCGGAACAGATCATCTTCATTTACCGAATAAATCTGTCCCGCGCCCAAACAGCGCACGCACATTCCGCGCGGCGAATTTTTTTGAAACATTTCCATTGAAAGCGGCTGACCGTCATCATGCTGAGGATCGCGTTTTCCGTACGCGGCAAATAACGCGGCCAGCATAGCGTCGATTTTTGTGCGCGTTGCGACAGTGCTTCGCGGATTGGACTGGCGCGTTATTCTCTGCTCAACTGCTACTGTCGGAGAAAGCCCGGTAATACTCTCAAAGGCCGGAATATTATCCACCATGAATTGGGTGTTGGAAAACATCAGATAACGGCGCTTGCCTTCCTCATACAGCGTGTCAAAGGCAAAACTGGATTTTCCGGAACCTGACACGCCGGTTATGACGGTCAGTCCGCCTTTGGGAATTTCAACATCAATATTTTTGAGGTTGTGTATTCTCGCGCCTGTAACCTTGACAGTATTATTCATGGGATTTCTCCGAACACATAGCAATTTTGTTCATTCTAGGGTTTCTTGAACATTGCGGCAACGCCTTCAAAAAAATTGAACTTACGGGGTATAACACGTTCAATTACCGCGCCGTCATAGGTAAATTCGCCTTTTCTGCAAAAAGGACATCTGCCCTGTTCGATAGTAACCCTCCTGAGACAGTTGTTACACTTTTTTGTCTCTATGGTTTCTGTTTCCATTTCCATCTCCGTCTCCTTTTTAGACTTTAATTTATGAAAAGAATACAGAAATATTTTTTTTAATACTGAACATTTTTAATCATAATTAAAATTTTAAAAAATGAATTTTTTCATCAAGGACTTAACATTTTTGATCATTTTATTTTTTCCGTTACCGGAGTAAACCATTCCATTTGGCAGTAGTTTCCGTCATATTGCCTTGTGTCTACTCTTTCAAAATAAATTTTGTCTCTTAACAAAGAATATTTTGCGTTTTCATCATTCATGTATTTCATGATTGCGCTGTACATCTTGTTTGCAATTTCCCTGTTAATGTCGTAATAATGATGCTGTCCGATATAACGAAAACGCGCGCACATTGAAGTATTAAAAGTGGCGCCGCTCAATCCAAGCGGAACGTCGGATAAATTCCGCACCTGAACCGAAGGCAAATATTCGGAATATTTTTTTTCATGGTTAATTTTATGGGTAAAACCGATATATACATCGGGATTTACCGCCTTTTTTATTTTACGGCGTTCATTCTCCATAAAAAGTTTTGCGACAGCGGGAGCTGTTTTTATTGATATGTCAAAAGGTATCTGATGCGGTTTTCCGATTATATGAAACTGCGTAACCATTACAAATTCAGGGCCGAACATTGCGTTATCGTTAATTTTATTTTCATCAAAAAGATGCAAGGGAGGCTGTATTTTTACTATTTGCCCCGACTTACGCATAATTTTCGGCGATAAGCCGAATTCACGCTTGAATGACCTTGTGTATGACTGTTCGTATCCAAATCCGTATTCAAGCGAAATATCAATTATTTTCTTGTCTGTACGCAGCAGATCGTTAAGGCTTTCGGTCAATGCCCGGGAACGTATATAGCCCGATATTGTTTTATTAAACGCAAAACTGAACAACCTTCGTAAATGCACCTGCGAAAGATCGTATTTTTTTGAAAGTGTAAAGACGTTAATGTTATTTTTAATGCCTTCTTCAATATCGAGTAATATGTTTTCGAGTAATTTATACGGTTTCATATTTTACATTCTGTGGCAGCAGGCAACTACACGGCCTTCGATTTTTATTTCTTCCAATTCCGCTCCCATATATCGTCTGGGCTCGTAGGCGGGGTTTGCGCTTATCAGTTCTATGGTTTTATTGGCATGGTCAAAGTCTACCCGCTTAACCAACAGAGTGTTCCCGATTGAAACGACATAAATGCCGTTTCCTTCCGTCTGTTTTATGTTGAATATGGCTATATCGCCGTCGTTGATTCGCTCATCAATCATGCTGTCGCCCGATACAAAAACAGCTTTCAGGTTTTTGGGATTGTGGGGGCGTAAGAAGTCATACAGGATGGGTATGTACCGCTTTTCGATGTAATTGTCTATTTCTCTCCCTCTTCCCGCGGCGGCTTCCTGAGCGAATAACTCAATTTCGGCAGTGTTGCTTTCAAGACCTGATTGCCCCTGCCCTGTTAGAAACCAGTGCAGATTGACATTATGGACTTTAGACAGCTTGTCCAGAAGGTCGCGGGGGAGTTTTATCCTGCCCGATGATATTTGGTAATTCATGGAAAAAGACAGCCCAAGGCTGTCGGAGAAGTCCTTTTTAGAAAGCCCCGTTTTTTCCCGAATTTGGTTATATCTTTCTGTTTCTCCGTTCATCGGCTGCCCCTTATTTACTATAGTATTTACTATACTATATTTAAATATATACTTCAATACAAATTTTGTAAATAGGGATTTTGATAAAAAAGCGGAAATATGACAAAAATTTTGGTTGGTAAATTAGGACAGTTTTTTTTTTATAATGACAAATGCCACACCTGTTTATGCAGCATCTTTCGTATGCGATTATTTTATTTACTATAAATATTTTTACGCATCAATGTTACAGCAAATAACCGTTATCCCGCCAATTGGTAACTTTTTTCAACGGTAAAGAACTGAGTTTTAAGGCTTTTAAAATCTATGAATGAATAAAACTCTTTAGCGAGAGGAGTTGTATCGCCTTTCTCAAAATATTTAGCGTCTTCTATTGTTTCCCATGTCATTAAGTCAGCCCATGTATCGCCGTCAACAAGTTGTTTCCAGGAAACATAGCCTTTTTTCTTGGAAATATGCTCATTATTCAATTTTTCTGACGCAAGCAGGAAATCCGGTACGGATGCTCCGTTTTTAAGTTTATAAGTGATAAACCAAACCGCATTAGCCATAATACAATGCCTCCTTTCAGGTATTTTATTTATCATATTTAAGGATAATATTCTATATCTAATGTGCCGTTGTTCCGTATCTCATTATCTTATTCATTTATTCAATATAAATATCCTTATGATTCCCAATATAAACATATGAGCCGGATAATAGATATAAAAAAGCCATTTCATGCCTTTCCATGTCCCTCTTTGTCCGTTATATTGATACAGTATTGGAATCGCCAATACTACCAGCATTTGAATTATTCCATAAACGACATCTAAAAAAATTGCATATATTATTGAATAAACAGCTATACAAATAATTAAGGATATCATTTGTTTTTTAAAATTCCCGCGGTATTTTCCCATATACATAACCGCAAGCGCGGCAGGACAACTCCAATCCGCCGGGAAAGCCGCCCATATTAAAGGAAAAATTATTATGGTTTTTTGCCACATTTTTAATGTTTTACTTTCCATTATTGCCAAAGCAATTAACCCTATCATAAATGCCCAAATAACGCTTGTTTGATCAAATGCCGTTTCTTTAAACGGGATAAAGTTTTTTCCAAACGCAACCGCATAGGCAAAATGTGAGATAATCGCAAAAACAAATAACCTGAATATGTATTTTTTAAGGTTTCTTGTATGATAATACCCTTCCGCGATAAAAAACATCATAATTGGCGCAGTCAGCCTTCCGATAATTTTCATCAATAAAACGGGCAAGTAAAGGCTGTAATGCGGAAAAAACGCCCAGGCAATATTGTCTAATGTCATTGCAATAATGGCAATTAATTTTATTGCGTTGGATGTAAGGCCGGTTTTTACATTTTCTTCAGGTACTTTTATTTCATTCATTATGGCCTCCTTATACGAAGCGGCGTACTTTGCGATTTTTATTTATTATATCCATATTGTAAACATTTTCTGTTTCTAAATATGAATAATCACATTCTGAAAAAAAAGTCTTTTCGATATTATTTAGTCTTTTTTTTGTTATTTTAACAGCTTGTTCAGATTGATCAATGCCTATCCAATTCCTATTTAATTCTTGAGCGGCAATTAATGTAGTACCGGAGCCGCAGAAAAAATCCAGTACAACACTCCCCTTATTTGAAGATGCTAAAATGATTGACTTTAATAAATCTTTGTTTTTCTCTGTTGGATAATTAGGATATTGATAATCTTTAAATTCCCATATATCTTGCATTTTTTTGCCGTTTTTTTCGTCAGCGTAAATTATTTTTCGCGGATTGCCATTTGATGACCATTCAATTAATCCGGCGTTGTTTAACTCCTCAAGTTCCTTTGGATCACAACGCCAATGCCTGCCTTTTGGGGGCTTTATACCATTAAATTCGGTTGCAGTTACTCCATTTTTTGTTTCCCCCGGCGCATGTAATGGTATAGTAGTATATGCCCTCCCATTTTTATCTAATTTTTTGAATAATCTATTTTTATCATCATTACTAAAAGGAATTTTCGGATCATTCCAAATTACATTCTTTGTTTTTGAATAAAACAATATCATGTCTTTAATATTTCCGTATGCCTTACGGTGAAAATTTTTTGGATTGCATTTTATTCTGGTTATATCGTTTCTGAAATTATCAATTCCAAATATTTCATCCATAATTATTTTTATATAATGACCAATTTTATAATCTATATGTAAATAAATTGACCCAACATCTGAAAGCAGCTCTCTTGCAATTACAAGCCTTTCACGGATAAATTCAATATAATCAAAGCCTTTTAAATTGTCAACATACGCCACATCATCATTATTACTCATGCTTATAGTGCTTACTCTTTCATCTCCAATAGTAAACGTTGTATTTGTTGAAAATGGCGGATCAATATATATTAAATCTATTTTATTTGTATATTTCTCCCTTAATTTTTGTAAAACTAAAATATTGTCCCCTTTTATTAATAAATTTTCAGCCGAGATTTCCCCATATAGATTACAAACAGGCGTATTATTAAGAATTTCTTTAACTGATTTCTTGCCAGAATAATGTAATTCCATAAAAAGACCTCATAATGAATATAGAAATTCACGCAATAATAAAGCACTGACAATATTACAATTAGAGTAAGTTGTTGTAATATCCCTATACATTTTATTATTTGTTTTTATATATAATACGCCATCTAATATTGCAATTGTAATTGCTTTAACTGATGTATTTGTTATTGTGCTTATTGCGTCAGCGAATTGCGCATTTTGATGTCCTCCGAAATCAGTTAAAAATTTAGCTTCCCCGATAACATATTTTCCGTTAAATCTGCCGACAAAATCCAAACCTTTATCACGGGAATAATTTAAATGTTTTTTACACCAAGTTTTCATTTCTGCGTCAGAAGCGTCCAATACTGCATTTTCATTATTTTTCTGAAATTCATTTATGCCAATTGGTTTTATTCCTAACCCGTCATTGTTTAGCCATCGTTTAAATAAAGGTCCAATTTGCCTATTCGTTTCTTTTGGTTCTGAACATTTTTCAAATATTTTATCTAGCCCCATTTCATATAATCTGCCGCAAAGCCTATTTAGAGTATTAGGATTTCTTTGTATTGCGTCGAGGTCTCTTTTTAAATACGCCACATAAGAATCTTTAATTGGAAAAAGGTCTAATTTTAATAAATGAGTTATTAAATCAATATTGTTGTGCGCCTTAAAACTATTTTCAACATGATACCATTGATTTTCATCAATTTCTCGTATTCCATCTGGAATTGTTGGGTAAATTTTGAATAATTCGTCCAAATAATTACGCTGATTTGCAAATTCTACGCTTAAATCAGTCCAATATCCCATAAATCTTCCCTTAATTAGAACTTTATGCCGAATTCTTATCTTTGTCAATTGTGCTTTAAGGGTGTTTTTTAAAATAATTCATTACTATTTTTTTTCGCTATTTCGCCTAACTTCTTCCCGGCGAGTTCATAACTTAACTCCATCTCAAGTAATGAAACAAACATAAATCCGCCCATAAAATATTATATTTTTCTATACATTAATTTTTCCCAATTATTTATTTTTCTTGATTTTATACAATTTAAGTCTTCTTCATAATTATTATCGATTTCATAAATCAAAAAATTGTTTTTTCCGTAAAAACCAATTGACCATGGCGCAATTTTTAATGCATGCAGAATAACCAATTTGCAATTATTTTTATTCAGCGTTTTTATGCAATAATCCAATAATTTTGTACCTGTTCCTTTTTTTTGTTCGCTAAATTTTACATAAAGACCGGCAATAAATGTATAATCTTTTTTAATGTTATATGCTATCCATCCAATTGTTTCCGATTTTTCAATGTTTTCCGCAATAATTACGGAGTTGTTGTTAAAAAAATCGACGAAGAGCTCCATTTCAGAATCTTTCCTGATACTTGGAGGAAAGATTTTGATTGAGTCATTATATATTTGGGTTATAGATTCAATGTCTGTTTCAAGAGCTTCCCGATAGGTAATGCGCATAAATTATACCGTTATTTATTATCCTTCTGTTTTTTCTTAAAGCAATCATTTAAATAAACAATTTGATGACGTGTTATTGGCATATTAGTTAACCCGAATATGTTTTTCATTCCAGCCAATGCGCAATTCCGTCTTTTTCATTTGACTCATATATTACCTTTATCTGATCCGCCAAATTATTATAAAATAATCGCGCGCATTCTTTTTGATTTTCAGCCATTTCCATTGCTTCTTTTGTATAAAAATTACCATAGAGATTTTTTAATTTAAAATTATATTCCTTAAAAAATGTCTCTCTGTCATTTTCGTTTTCACCAAAGCATATTTTACCATCCATTATTTCATATAAATTAATGCCCGCAATGCCCATATACATTAAAGTTCTGGCTATTCCTAAACAGCCTGACGCGTCCAATTTATCTGAATCAAATAATATTTTTGCCTCCAATGTCTTAGGAACATTATTTCCCCTGAACCTATGGGTTGAAATGCAATTTTTTACATGATCTGAATCTTTTTCAGACCAGCCGTTTTTCAATAAAAATTCTTTTGCCATTATTCCGCCTGTTTCCGCATGGCATATATTTTTATTTTTATATTGTTCCTCCCTTCCGATGTCGTGCAATAAACATGAAGCGATCAATATGTCAATATTTTTATATTCACTTATTTTAGAGGCAATATTTAAAGAAAGGTATAATACCCTGAAAATGTGCTGTGGATCATGCGCCGAGTCCTTCATACATTCATACATATATTTTTCTATTGTATCATACATAGACTTATTCATGTTTTTCCTCCATTTTAATTTTGTTAAACAATTTTATTATATTTGCAGATAATTCTTTATTATTTTTAATCAGCATTTCTATATATTTGCTTCCAATTTCGTAAAAATGCGCCCTTTTAAAAGGTTGTTTCAATATATCGGCGTTTATTTGTAAACCGAGTTCTTTTCTGATTAAATTTTCGATATATCTCGCAAAACCTTCTTTCCATTCCTGCCATATCATATATTCAAACTCAATTTCGTGTAAATATGTTTTCATATTTTTATAGTTATTAACAACACTGTCATAATCTCCGTTTAAAAAATAATTTGACAATTCCGCTGTATTTTTAATAAAATATTCATCATTATAAGGGAAGGGGAAATTTAATTCCCAACTGTAATTATTTTTTGCCATTTCCTGTTTTTCAATCGACAAATCCTTCCTGATGTCAAATTCGCCGTTTTCCATTTGAAAACAATGGACAAATTCATGGAAAATAAAAATGTAATTGATTTGATTATCAAGTATATTATTTGAAATAACCGCCGAAGGCTTCATTTCATAGAAATCAAGGGGAAAAGCGGCCAAAAATTCGCCTGAAACAGACATTGACGTTACGGCTTTTGTTTTATATTCATATCTGCCGCCTGTCTCATTTAAATCAAAAACAAAGAAATATCCCTTATTAATAACCGTTATAGGGTACAATTTTTCCAACGACAGATGAATATTTTTTATCTCACCGTGCGTTTTAATAATGTTATCCATCAGATCAATTTGTTTTTCTATAAATATATTGTCATCCATATCTGCCTCTTTTTGTTTCTTAAATACTTTTTCCATTATTGGTATATTCCATAATACCGAAATGCGCCTATTACTCGTTTATATCATCTATTTCTCGGGCTATATCTCATTCTGTTAGCTGTAGCTATACCGATTATTGCCAATACAATATCCGCATTTATAGAAAAATAGAATTTATTTTCCCCTTTTATATTCCTGTATCCTATTTCACTGCCAATTATTTGATAATTATAATTTCTCGGATACCTGATGTTCTTTAATTTGTATGAAAAACGAAGGCCTCCGCTGAAAATATAATCTCTCATGTTTATTCCGGTTGATAAATTTAAATACAAATAATTCATTGAAACAAAAGGTCCGAATAAAACTCTGAAATTTTCGATTAAATCCCAATATATATTTATATTTATAAAACTGAACATTCCCCCATTTTCTTTTGTTTCAACCTCATTCTGAAATTTAAATAAATGCCAATATTTTATCGGGTTAAATTCAATTCCAATATTTGTGTATTTATGTTCAAACGTCAGGTTAAATATTGATACGGTGAATTCAATATTGTCGTCTTCTTTCGACAAATAATTCATTCCAAGCCCCATATTCCCGATATTCCAATAAACGTCAATTATATTTTCCGCATTTATGCAGGATATTGTTATTATGAAAAAAATGACCGTAATTATTCTTTTCATGAATATTTCCAAAGAGAAATTATTGAAGAAGCCGCAGTACTGTCTGCGGTCTTTGATTGGCCTGGGCAAGCATAGCTTCTCCTGCCTGTGAAATAATGCTTTCACTGGTATAAGAAACCAATTCTTTTGCCATATTGGCGTCATGGATTCGTGAATGAGCCGCCAGAAGATTTTCAGAACCGGAATCAATGCCCCGTATGGCATATTCAAGCCTGTTTTGATAAGCGCCGAGGTCTGCCCTCTGGGCATTTACTAGTTTTAAAGCCATGTCAAGCGTTCCGATGGCTTTATTCGCGGAATCCTGATCTTCAAGGTTTATAAAACCGCCGTCACCCGCGCTTCGGATTCCAAGTCCTAAAGTAGTCATTGTTCCTATAAAAACCCTTTCCCGTTGATCCATGTTGGCGCCGATGTGAAACCACATAGAGGCGGTTATATCGTTCCCTTCGACATCTTGGGCGAAACGTCCTGTCAGCAGATTCATTCCGTTAAACTGGGCGTGGCTTGCGATCCGGTCGATTTCATCCACAAGCTGGGAAACCTCTACCTGAATATATAAACGGTCTTCGCCGTTATAAATACCGTTGGAAGCCTGTACTGCCAATTCACGCAAACGGTGGATTATATCCTGTGTTTCCTGCAAATAGCCTTCGCTCACCTGAATAAATGAAATTCCGTTCGAGGCATTCATGGAAGCCTGATTTAAACCTCTAATCTGAGTATCAAATCCCAACTGTGAAGGATCATCGGCAGTACGGTTAACACGAAGCCCGGTTGTCAGTCTCTCCATATACCTGTCCGCAGAAATTTCCGATATTTCCATTGTTCTTGCGGCAAATTGGGCGCTTAGGTTATGGTTAATAATCATGATATGACGTTTTAGGGTGAATTATCCTATTATTTCTTATTATAAAACAAAATATTCGAAATATCAAATATGTATATCGGCGGATTATTATGAAAACTACAGCGCCAGTTTTTCTTCTTTGTCAAAAACAAAACCGGCAGACATACAATGAGGACACTTGTCATAGGTTATTTTTATCCTTCTGAGACATTTCCTGCATTTTTTTGTTTTTGCAGTTTTTTCTTTTGAAAAAATGCCGGAAAGCATCTTCCCGGCAATAGAATAAAAGAACAAGTCCAAATGAGCCTGCATAATAAATCCTTTGTTTAAGGCTGTTGATTCAGTCTTTTTGATAAAACGAAATATAAGAAGCGTCAAACCATCCAGTACCGCCGCCGGCTTCTACAAGAAATTTTGCCTCATACATATTTGTTCCCAATTTTAAGCCGATTTTTTCCCATTCCTTAAAATGTTCCGTTATGGAAATTGTTCCGCTTTGGCGGCGTTCCTGACGTATGCTGAAATATTGAGGGAATGGATCGCCGCTGCCCTCTATGTTACCTGAACCCGCGGGCCTTGTGGCTTGATAAATAAAATAAACCGCGCCGTCCGCAAAAAACTCGCCTTTCTTTACCGCTCCTCCTCCCATATTATTTGGCTGAATTATTCCGTTTCCGTACCAGTCATCCGCAATGTACCACTCTATCATCGGATTTTTTGACCAGCCGTAAATTCCCAAATATGAATGGCCTCCCGCAGTGCCGTTGGCGGATCGGGTAAACTCAAAATCACAAAAAACATTTTTATAATCCGTATATGGTTTCCCCTGATTCCAGTACAGTCCAACCCGTCCCAAAAAAGTGTTCGCGTTTTTCCACTCGGCTCTGAATGCCGCGCCGCCGCCTTTATCCGGCCCATACCAGATAAGTCGGTTTTCATTCCCGCTGGCGCTCCATATTTCATAACTGTAAGGAGTGCCTTCCAAAGGCCGGCTTCCTCCGCTGTTGCCTTCAAATACCGTTCCCAGAATTTCCGTGTTTTGAATAACTTTTTCCGCTTTTTGTTCCTCCTGCTGTTTCGGTTTTGTACACGCCGCGAAAAAACTGCAAGCCAATAATATCAAAGCTCCCGCCGTCAATAATTCTTTCATTTAATAACTCCTTATAATTTTTTCGGACTTAAAAATCATTCAGTCCTGTTTTTTTATACTATTTATTAATTTGAAAGAATGAATATTTTTCATCATTTTGCATAAAAGCAATTTTGGAACAATTAAATATGAAAATTAGTGGTATAATTCAATAAAGCAGGCAAAAATTGGATCATAATAACCCGGATCACATTGACATTTTACAGGAAATACTTCGATACATTGACATACACATAAAAGAAGAAATGAATGTTGAAAAACTGGCGGAACGGGCAGGTTTTTCTCCTTATTATTTCTGCCGGATATTTCAATGCGGCGTAGGTTCTTCGATTATGGAATATGTAAGAAACAGGCGGCTTGTTTATGCCGCTTCAGAACTTAATTCGGGACGCAAAATACTCAATATAGCGGTTGATTACGGGTTTGAAACACATTCGGGGTTTTCTAAAGCGTTCCGGCGTTATTTCGGGTGTCCGCCTGAAATATACCGCGCTTACGCGACATTCGATGTTCCGAAGATACCCGACCTTTCAAAGTCCAATCAATTTATTTCCGAATTCGTAATAGAACCGAAAATAATAGCGAAGAAAACCTCATTTAAGATAGCGGGTTTCGCTTTTAAAATAAAACTGCCATTAACTATTTGGTCAGCGGTTCCGCATTATTTAGACCCTCAAAGCCCTGTTGCCGATAATGATGACGGAAGAAAAACACTTAACAAACTTCAGGACTTATGGGAAGAATGCAGGACAGACGGAAGGCTGGAAAAATTACACAGGGAATCTTTTTTAAAATTTCACGCGGAATACGGAGCCTGTTTTTTCAAAGACAATGATGAAGAGAAATCCGTATACCTTATCGGAGTGGAAGCAAAATCAAAGGTAACCATTCCTTTTGAGTATGATGTTTACACGATACCCGAAGCCCTGTTCGCGGTTTTTTCAACGCCTCCGTCCAATGAGGATAATTTTTTAACAACGCTAAAAGATACATGGAAATTTATTTTTTCCGAATGGCTTCCCAATTCCGGTTATGAATTTGACGATGACTCAATTGCCTTTGAACTTTTCGACGAACGCAGTCTGGGCGATACCGGAAAAACATGCAATATATGCATCCCTATCGCGAACAGACAGCTTTAAAATAAATTTGCAAAAAGCAATTCAGGAACAGTCAACGGCAATTTCAGAACAATCTGTTATCTGCTCAAACGTTATATTTTATGTATAAACATTTGAGGAGGATTTTATGTATGGTTCAAAATTGAGTTGGATAGTTCCCATTATCGTTTTATTTGTTTTAATTACTGTTATAGTAGTCGGCATAAAGCAGAATAAATCAGACGGAACTGTCGGGATTATTAATAACAGCGCCGTATCAAGTTATGTTGAATAACGTCGGCGGAAAAAGAATCTGTATTATTGACGGGACGTTTTCACAATAGGCTTCTTTCCGCCGCTTCTACAACATTTATGAGCAGCATGGCGATAGTCATAGGCCCTATCCCGCCCGGAACCGGCGTAAAGAAAGAAGCCTTTTCGGCAACATCCGGGTCTACGTCTCCGCAGAGTCTGTATCCTTTTTTTGCCGAGGGGTCTGACACGCGGTTTATCCCTACGTCGACTACAACCGCGTTTTCTTTTACCATATTCGGTATAATAAGAGACGGCATTCCCGCCGCGGCGACTAAAATATCCGCCTGTCTTGTATGATAGGCGATGTCATGAGTCCCTGTATGGCAGAGAGTTACGGTAGCGTTATATTTCCGTCTGATCAAAAGATTCGCGAGAGGCTTTCCCACAAGGTTTGATCTTCCGACAACTACTACATGGGAGCCTGAAATCGGAATATTGTATTCCTGCAGCAGTACAAGAACTCCGTTAGGCGTACACGGCAAAAATCCGGGCCTGTCCAAAACCAAATTTCCCACGGAAAACGGATGAAAACAATCAACGTCCTTTTCCGGGGAAATTAAATTTATTATATTTGCTTCGTTAATATGTTCAGGTAACGGCAATTGAACCAGAATACCGTGTATTTTATCGTTGCCATTAAGATCGCGAATAATTGACAGAAGCGCTTCTTCTTTAATATCCGCCGACAGCCTTATATCATGGCTTTTCATTCCCGCCTCAGAAAGCGCCTTTTCCTTGGAGATCACATAGGCAAGACTTGCCGGATCATCGCCGACAAGCACCACGGCAAGAGACGGCGTAATTTTTAAAGCCGCGCTTCTTGCCTTTGCTTCTTCGCGTATTTTTAACCCAAGAGCCTTACCGTCCAATATAACCGCTGACATATATCCTCCTATTTAAAAACCGGCAGCGGCAGTATTACCATAAACCGCCCTTTTTCCGCCGAGATTGAAAACTCTCCCTGCGGCGCAGTATTGCTGATGCCAAAAAAACCGCGATCCCACGCAAGACCGTCTAAAGGCCATTTAAGCCCTTCGCTTTTTGCCTTCCACTCCCCGCCGCCAAGCGGAAAAACCGAAACAAGAGAGCCTTTTTCCAATTTTTCGCAAAGCGTTCTTGTTTTCGTTTCCGCGTCTATGCATCGAATATCGGCCGCGTCCGTTAACCAGCGTACAGGGAAAATTTCCCTTTCCAAAAGCGAACGGAGCGCAAACAGATGGTCGATCCTTCCGCCGCCGCCGCCGATAATCCATATTTCATCGCAGCCTTTTTCAATTACCGTCCGCAAAGCCAGCTCGGTATCGGTGTAATCCTTGTCATGCTCATAGCGCATAACGCACTGCGGCGGATAGGCGTCAAGCCGCGAAACGTCGATTGAATCCATATCGCCGATGATAAAATCCGGCCTTATTCCGGCTTCTTCGGCGCAGGCAAGCCCCGAATCTGCGGCGGCGATTATCGCCTTTTTACCTTCCAGTAAACGGCGGATCAAGCGGGCGGGCGCTTTTTCTCCCCCTGTAAAAACAACGCCAAACAAATTTACTCCGTATCCGCGCGCAGGCGGTGAAACTCAAAACCATATACAGTATACTTTGTCGGTAAAGGAAATTCAATTGATTAAAATTCACCCTGTACTGAAAGAAATAGCCGCGATTTTTAACGGAAACGGAAAACAGGTTTACCTTGTAGGAGGCGCAGTCAGGGATATGCTGCGCGGTAAAAAAGTTAACGACTGGGACATTGCCACAGACGCCGTGCCTGAAGAAGTGACAGCCATTATCAAAAACGCAAACGGCAAGGTATTTCCCACAGGAATAAAGCACGGCACCGTTACCGTTATTTATAAAAAAACCAGCATGGAAGTTACCACATTCAGAACGGAATCCGGCTATTCTGACGGGCGCAGGCCGGATAAAATCGAATACGCGTCAACCATAGAAGAAGACCTTTCCAGACGTGATTTTACAATGAACGCAATCGCCCTTCGCCTTCCAAAGGGCGAGATTGTCGATCCTTTCGCAGGCGCGAAAGACATAGAGTTAAAAATTATCCGATGCGTTGGAAACGCGGCGGAACGTTTTAACGAAGACGGACTGCGCCCGTTAAGAGCCGTGCGTTTTGCGGCGCAGCTTGGCTTTGAAATCGAAGAAAACACATTGGCCGCTATCCCGGGCGCTCTGTCTGTAAGCGCGAAAGTTTCACACGAACGGGTACGGGATGAACTTGACAAAATACTCGCCTCTCCCCTTCCCTCCCGCGCATTCAGGTTAATGGAAAAAACGGGGCTTTTGGAACTTTTTTTAAAAGAACTTGCCGCCTGCCGCGGAATTGAGCAAAAAGGCTTTCATCAGTTTGACGTGCTGGATCATTCGCTTCTAGCCTGCGATTACGCCGCAGGCAGAGGTTATTCGCAAATACTGCGCCTAGCCGCTCTGTTACACGACATAGGAAAGCCCGATGTCCGTAAACTTGACGAAAGCGGCGTTTGGACTTTCTACCGTCATGAAGAAACATCTTCGGTAAAAGCGCGGGAAATATTAAACCGTCTTCGCTATTCTAACGCGGTTATAGACGGCGTCTGCCATTTGATAAAAGAACACATGTTTCACTATACCGACGAATGGAGCGATGCCGCCGTCCGCCGTTTTATCGCGCGTATAGGAGAGCCAAACCTTGAAGACATCTACCGCCTGCGCCGCGCCGACGCATACGCATTTTCCGGCAAAGAAGCAGACCCAATGCTGACTGCGGCTCTTGCAGACAGAGTGGAAAAAGTTCTCGCAAACGGACGCGCGTTTACATTGAAAGACCTTGCCGTTACGGGAAACGACCTGATTTCAATCGGCATTCCAGGCGGAAAAAAAATGGGGATAATTTTAAAAGAGCTTCTGGAAACCGTGCTTGACGACCCCGCGCAGAACACACGGGAAAAACTCTTGGAGATTGCGGGGAAGGTGAATGAAGGCAGGTAGGCTGCAGTTAAACAGCAATAAAACCTAATTCCCGCAATGCTCAATCATATATTCACGTAACGCCGAATTTATTCTTGTTTGATAACCTTTCCCAAAAGAACGAAACCATTCCAGCACATCGGCATCATAATTTATTTTTACCGGTATTTTTACAGGTCTGTAAAGGGAACGATTCAACAATTTTGCAGGTACAAATTTGGCAAGTTGTTCCTGTGTCATGGCGGGCATATCAGAAAAATCAATATCTTTATCCCGCATTTTTTTGAGTTTATTAACGCGTTCCTCATCAAGAGCGGGCAAATCATCAATGGTTCTTACTACGATTGACATAATATTCCTCCTGTTCACGTTTTGAAGCCCGGCGGGCTGAAATTATTCGAACGGTTTCTTTACTTGGCTCTGTTTCTACTACAAATAAAACAACTCCTGCCATAGCGCCAAGAAATATCCATCTAATCTCATTAATGTTATGTTCATCATCAAAAAAATCAAGCCTGTAAGGATCATGCCACGCACGTACAGCGTCATTAAAATCAACCCCATGTTTTTTTAAGTTGGCTTGGTTTTTTTTCTCGTCCCATATAAATTTGACCATATTTTCATACCTATTTAAATATACCCCTAAATAATGAACCTGTCAACAGTATATTTATCTTATTACATTGTATTTACAATATCTTTACATTTATGTATAATAAAAAAAGGAGATAATAAAATGGCTCAGGTTTTAGTTAATATACGAATGGATGAAGATTTAAAAAAATCTATGGAACATACTTGCCGAACATTGGGAATGAATATGACTACGGCTTTTACAATTTTTGCAAAAAAAGTAAGCCGTGAGCAGCGTATACCTTTTGATGTATCAATAGACAATTTTTACAGTAAACAAAATATGACTGCAATTGACGAAGCTGCCGGACAAATTGAGCAAGGGCGTGTTGTAATAAAAACAATGGATGAATTAGAGACACTGGCGGATGAGTAGGCTGATTTTCGCCGAAAAAGCATGGGAAGATTATCTATACTGGCAAAAAACCGACAAGAAAATTCTCAAAAGGTTAAATTTTACAATGTAAAAGGCATTATGACGATTGTTACAATCCCTTATTTGTAATTTTTTATGATAAAAATGGACAAAAAAAACAATTTGCAGTATATTATATAATAGAGGATGTAGGGACTTTTTAGTCCACTTTATCTGCTAGGTAATTATACCTACAGATAATCCCTAAATATGGACATGGTTTATATTTAGCCTTGAAACCACATCAAGGAGGAATTTTATGTTTCAAGCTTTATTAAAAACCTCTAAATATTTAAATATACGGGTATATTTTTCTCTTAGGTTACGTAATATTGTTTAACACTTTTACGTTAATATATGTATTAAAAAGAAATGTATAAAATAAAAAGGAGCGGTAAATTCATGAAAGATGGAATATTAATGACATTATTAAATTTTAGTCCAAAAAACAAAAAAATAAATCATCCATAAGACCAAACGGCATATCCAAAAAATGGAAAACCCCTTTGAAAACGAGCGGAAACTTTTGGACAATTTTGGACAAACCGACAAAGATTCCTTTGAGAAATCATGGGAAACAACAGCCCCTGTTATTCAGGAAACCTATGAGCCTCAAATTCTTGATACTGCATTTTATTATGATGAATTTCAAAAAAGTTTGTCTCCCCCTAAAAAAGATAAGAACAACATAAATTTTCAAAGCGTAAAAGAACATTTTACCGACAAATGGGGCGGTTTGCTTTTTCATAAAAAACTGAAATGGGAACTTGATATTATTGAAGAACAGCGCAAAAAATTCTGCGAAGAACTTTATGCACAAATAGAACAGCTTAAAAAACTCCAGGAATTGCTTGAGCCTTTCATGGGTGAACTGGGGCGGTTGTGGGACATGAGCAAGGGTCGCTGGCAGAAAGTTAATTTTGATATTCTGAAAAAATACGCGGAACTTCTGGAACGGGATAAATCTTTGCAGGAGCTTGCCGAAATGCTGGGACGAATGAGGCAGGTAGAACGTGAATACGAAGAAGAAATTTTTGCCGAAATGGTAATTAAACCGGCATGGAAAGCCGAACACGCAGCCAAGTCGGAACTTGTCGGTATCCACGAAAGCGATGACATCAGCAGTATGCTTCCCGCCGAAGCCGCCCTGCTTGCCGATGAAACAACGGAACTGCTTTTTTATAAAAAATTTGCCGAGAAAAAACTGCAAACTTTTGAATATCAAGCAAAAGTCCTTACTTATGAGGAAGAAGAAAGAAAGAACAAGCGGCAAAAGGAAAAGGAAGAAAAAAAAGGACCCTTTATCATCTGTGTTGATACCAGCGGTTCCATGCACGGAACACCTGAAACAGTCGCAAAAACTCTCTGTTTTGCACTTCTTAAAATGGCGGTGAAAGATAACCGAAAATGCTATTTAATATCGTTTTCAACAGCCATCGAAACACTCAACCTAACGGATTTAAAGAACAACCTTGATAAACTTATTGGATTTCTTTCCATGAGTTTTCACGGCGGAACTGATGCTGCTCCTGCCATGCGGGAATCCCTCAAAATGTTGGAAACGGAAGATTACAAAAAAGCCGATGTTATTATGGTTTCCGATTTTGTAATGCCGGGTTTTGATGAGCAAACAACTAATCAAATTAATGCCGCCAAAGAAAATAAAACAAAGTTTCACAGCCTTGTGATCGGCGACAGCGGAAATAAAAGCACAATAGAAGAATTTAACAGTAATTGGGTGTATAACACAAACAACAGTGATTGCGTATTACAGTTAGTCAAAGATATTGATAATGAATTTTGTTATAAATATTTGGAGAAAACTACTACCAACAAGGTTCGAGAGGAAGAAACAACATAATTTTACCTAGAAATCCTCCACTTGACAATACATACAAAAACGTATTACATTCTTTGCATGGAAGGACGCCGAGTCGTTTGGGATGAAGCCAAGAACGCAGAAAACAAGCAGAAGCATAAAATAGGTTTTGAAGTGGCTCAATATGTATTCACTGATCCGTTACGAATATGGCGTCTTGATAGAAGCAAAAATAACACTTCCGGTGAGGATCGTTGGCAAACTATCGGTAAGGTCGGAAAAACTTTCTTTGTGGTCTATACAGAGCATGAAGAGGATGATGAGAATGTAACCCGCCTTATATCGGCGAGGGAAGCGAAAAAACATGAAAGGAGAAGTTACAATGGGCACTATCAAATCAACGATAAAGGTTGGACAAAAGATACCTAAAGAAATTCTGAAACTGGCAAAAGAGCAGATCAAAGAAGCGCGAAAAGCGAAAAATGTACATGATCCCGATTGTCCGTCTTCCACGCCGGAAGCGCTTGCCGAATTCGCGGTTATGGCGCGGGAATTACGGAAAAACAGACGAAACCCTTCACCGGTAGTTGCGTTACGAGTCAAACCTGATGCTCTTTCAAAGTACAAGGCTTTAGGTAAAGGCTATACCGGTATAATGGCCGATGTTCTGAATTATGTCGCGGATAACCCGGAGATACTTTCAAAAGCATCCGGCACAGTAGTCACTCAATAATTAATGATTAGAGAGAAATATCAATTTAATCACCTCTCCCGCCAAGCACGCTCTCAATATTCCCAATCAAATAAAGCGGAACGGAAAGAAACTTCTCACTTCTGCCGTAATTTTTTAACGATACGCGAATCGCGTTTAGCGGATGATATTTTTCAATATACACGGAAAGGCTCTGAGATTTTGTATTAACGGACGATTTAACTTCAATGGGGATAATCTCATTCTTATATTGAACAATAAAATCCACTTCGGCTTTACCCGACGCGCTGCCCCAGTAAAAAACGGGAAATTTGGTCAGAGCTTTTAGTTCCTGAAGCGCAAATTGTTCCGCCAGCGCTCCTTTAAATTCGTTAAATATCAGGTTATCGCTTGTTAGAAACGTTGATATATCAATGTGCGCTTTTGCCGCCAAAAGACCCGTATCAAGCATATAGAGTTTAAAATATTCACGTTCCGTATAACGGGAAAGCGGGAGCTTCGCGTCTGTGGTTCGGTCTACCTTGTGTACAAGCCCCGTACCTGTCAGCCAATTCATGCTGAGCATCACGGCGAATAATTCATGAGACGCGGCGATCAAAGCGGGCGTATCCGTTTCACGTAATGTCTCGGCAAGCAGCCCTCTTCCAGCCGCTTCCAGAAATTCGTAAAAAGTCATCGGATAAAGAGTTAATTCATTAACCTGTCCTACAGGAAATTTCCCGCTCGCTATGCCAAGAAAACTTCCGGCAGCGGCAATATGATATTCAAGCGCGTCTTCATTAAAATATTTAAAGGCGTCTTTCGCGTGCTGACATTCCTGAATCTCATCTAAAATCAGCAAAGTTTTTGCAGGCTCTATTTTTTCATTTAAATTATTTTCCAAGCTTCTTATTATAAACCGAGGTGAAATATCATCCTTAAAAAATGAATGAACTTTTCTGTCTGTGTCAAAATTTACATAAACTCCTAAAATTCCTGATAACCTTAATTTCGCATAGCCGAATGGCTGTGCGTTATAATCGAACAGGAAATTACATTTCCTGATACGTTCCCAAGAAACTGAACATATCGGTTTCCTGTTCAAGTTCCGACAGTAACTGCTTTAATTCTTCCGAGATTACAGGCGTGTCAATGTCAAAATAAAACATAAACGCAAAAGCTTGACCGGAAATAGGGCGGCTTTCCAGTTTGTCCATGTTGTTTCCAATTAAATTGTCTACAAAGAAAATTTATTTTTTTACCGGTTTCTGAGGCGGCGGCGTTACTTGTGGACGTGGGGGAATATTTGTTGTATTTTTAAACCCTCCGTTTTTTTCACTTCCATCAGTCTTATGGTGCTTTGTCATTGATTTTTCCATTTTTTTCTCCTTCCCCACCAATCATGGGTATTTCTAAAGTTATATCGTCAGATTGTCTGCAAATATACATTTTAGGACAATCATAGCAATATTCGCCATCCTCTGAAAATACACGGACATCTGATAATAATAATTCCCTCTCTTCTCCCGGATCAGAATATTGTTCCAAACTGCCAAAGTAAATTAATTTTAGTTTATAATCGCGAATATAAATCCAATTGGTATTTTTATTTGCACAAAACGATGTCCATACATCGGTGTCACCATAATAATTTGTGATATTAGACCACATCGCAAAACGATGAATAAATTTTTTCGATTCAATTAATGATAATAAAATTCCAAGAGCAATTGCAATAATACATAAAAATGCCATTTCTTTGGCGTTGTATATTTCAACATTGATTAACTTACCAATTGTTGTTGTATAATCAGTCTTATTAAATTTGTTAACAAGTATAACAAACAGATCATATACCACGCAACTGCCAAGTGAAAAAATGATTATTATAAAAACCTCATAAAATCCAAATTGATTTTTTGTTAATCGCCTGTATACAGCTATTTTTCTAAATATGATAAAAGTTATAAATCCGGGAATAGATAACAACAATAATTTAAAGATAAAAGCGTCAATTTGCATTAATTTTAGTTTATATCAAAAATATTGTATTGTCTATATATTGTATTCGCTTATTAAAAAAAAATACATGGCTTTGTACCCTATACGGTTTCCCGTGGGTGAAGGTCTTTATATATAGGTATATGGATAACTTTTATGCCGCCCGATACCACATTGCCTGTTTCCGGCGACAATGGAATTTGCCCCGACGCGAAGAGCAGTCCGTCCGTTACGATAGCCTGAGAATAGGGACCGACTGCTGCAGGCGCTAATTTGGTTGATATTACTTTCATGAAGGTATTATAGCATTTTATTAATATATAAGCAATTCATCATTATTATCCGTGACATTATGAACTAAATATGGAGAAGCAAAAGCTATTTTAATGGATGTAAAACAATACCAAAATATTATTGATACAATAAACCTGCTAAAACTTTTATCTATTGGTGAAAACGAAATTAAAAACAACCGGGTATACTCCCATGAACAAATACAAAAAAAAATAGGAGCAGTATTGGATTAAAATAATATAAAAACATGTATAGCAAAAGCATTTTTCAGAATTAAACTTTATTAAATAAAAATTTAATTTAATCACCCTTCCCGCCAAGCACGCTTTCAATATTCCCAATCAAGTAAAGCGGAACGGAAAGAAACTTCCCGTTTTTGCCGTAATTTTTTAACGATACGCGAATCGCGTTTTTCGGATGATATTTTTCAATGTACACGGAAAGGCTTTGAGACTTTGTATTAACGGACGACTTAACCTCTATGGGGATAATTTCATTTTTATATTGAACAATAAAATCCACTTCGGCTTTACCCGATGCGCTGCCCCAGTAAAAAACGGGAAATTTGGTCAGAGCTTTTAGTTCCTGAAGCGCAAATTGTTCCGCCAGCGCTCCTTTAAATTCGTTAAATATCAGGTTATCGCTTGTTAGAAACGTTGATATATCAATGTGCGCTTTTGCCGCCAAAAGACCCGTATCAAGCATATAGAGTTTAAAATATTCACGTTCCGTATATCGAGAAAGCGGGAGCTTCACGTCTGTGGTTCGGTCTACCTTGTGTACAAGCCCTGTACCTGTCAGCCAATTCATGGCGTTTTCAAACTCGGATGCCCGTCCGCCTGTTTTAACTTCTTTATAGATAAATTTTTTCTTCTCTCTGGCAAGATGTAAGGGGATGGAATCAAAAAGCATATTGACTTTGGGAATATTGGCGGCGTTTATATGTTTGGAAAAATCATTTTTGTAATTGTTAAGAATAACTTCCTGAACATTCCGTACCGCCGCCATGCTTTCCGTTTCCGCAAAAGTTTTAACCGCTTCCGGCATACCGCCTACAAACAAATACTGCCTGAGCATCACGGCGAATAATTCGTGAGACGCGGCGATCAAAGCGGGCGTATCAGTTTCACGTAATGTCTCGGCAAGCAGTCCTCTTCCCGCCGCTTCCAGAAATTCGTAAAAAGTCATCGGATAAAGAGTTAATTCATTAACCTGTCCTACAGGAAATTTTCCGCTTGCTATGCAAAGAAAACTTCCGGCAGCGGCAATATGATATTCAGGCGCGTCTTCATTAAAATATTTAAGGGCGTCTTTCGCGCGCTGACATTCTTGAATCTCATCAAAAATCAGCAAAGTTTTTGCAGGCTCTATTTTTTTATTAAAATGATTTTCCAGGCTTCTTATTATGAACCGAGGTGAAATATCATCCTTAAAAAATGAATGAACTTTCCTGTCTGTGTCAAAATTTACATATATGGCAAGCTCGAATTCTTTTTTACCGAATTCTTTTAAAAGCCATGTCTTGCCGACCTGACGCGCGCCGTAAAGCACAAGCGGCTTACGGTTTACGGTTTACCGAGGATTTCCATTCCAATAAATCTTTATATGCCGCGCGATTCACATAATAAAATATAACAAATTCTTACACTTATTGCAACCAATAAGTGTAACTAATTACATTTATTGGCACCAAAAAGTGTTATTTTTTACATTTATTGATACCCAAAAGTGTAATATTATTCGGAGCGATTTCCCTGCAATGCCTCATACGCGACTTTTGCCGCTTCCTGCTCCGCGCTTTTTTTGTTGCGGCCTGTTCCGTTTCCGTAGACAGTTTCGTTTATCCGCACTTCCATCCAAAAAGTGCGCTCATGTTCGGGACCGGACTTTTTAACCAGACAGTATTCCGGATAACAGCGGAAAACCTGCTGACAGTACTCCTGTAAAAGCGATTTGTAATCCTTATGGTAATTTTCGCCGGAAACACAGTCGATTTCCGGCTTAATGCAGCGGCTTACAAAGTCAAACGCCGCTTTGTACCCCATATCAATGTAAAGCGCGCCGATAAGCGCTTCCATAGCGTCAGCCAGAATGGCCTTTTTTGTTCTGCCGCCGGAATTTTCTTCGCCTTTTCCGAGAAGCAGCATTTTATCAATATGTAAATTTTGGGCAATTACGGAAAGAATATCCTCGGAAACTACAACGGCTTTTATCTTCGCAAGCTCGCCTTCGTTTTTATCGGGGTATGTTTCAAACAGAATCGTAGCGCAAACCGCGCCCAGAATTGAATCGCCCAAAAATTCAAGGCGTTCATTGTTGGCTTTCTTTTCTGTTTCGTTGGAATACGAACGGTGCATGAAAGAAAGGTTTAACAGACTGTCATTTTTAATTTTAAAACCGGCGGCCTTTTGAAAAGCCGCCAACTGCTTCTTTCTTTCCGAATCAGAAATACTCTTATTTTTGCTGTGATTTAATAAATTCGTATGCGTCCTTTACGGTTTCAAATTCATTGGCTTTTTCATCGGGAATATTTATTCCCATATTTTCCTCGATTGCGTAAACCAATTCGTAGGTATCGAGGCTGTCAGCGCCAAGGTCCTGACGGAAAGACGCTTCCATTGTGATTTTCCCTTCATCGACATCCAGTTTTTCTGCGATGAGTTTCTTCATTTTCTCAAACAAATCGTCCATTTTTATCCCCTTATCAGACTTTGGAATTTGGAACAATTACCTGCTTACCTCGGTAAAATCCGCATTTGGGGCAAACCCGGTGTAAAAGAACCTTGTTGCCGCAAGTACCGCAATTTACCAATGTGGGTTCGGTAAGTTTCATGTTGATGGACTGCCGACGGCTTGTCCTTGCTTTTGATGTTTTACCTCTAGGTACTGCCATTTTAAGACCTCTCTAAAATTAAAATAATATTAACAAAATGCTGTATTCCTGTCAAGACAAAAAATTAAATTCTGTCAACGTTAATATCAATAACCTTCATACGCGGCAATTTGAATACGCCGTTTCTGTTTTTATCAATTATACTTATCTTTTAACGCTTTGGCAACCAGAGGGGGAACCATGCGGTGTAAATCGGCGTTAAATGAAGCCAGTTCCTTTATGGAAGATGAGCGGATAACAAGATATTCGGGGGAAGTTGTCATAAAAATAGTTTCAATTTCCGGACCCAGTATTCTGTTCATCATGGAAACGTCAAATTCATAAAAAAAATCCTCAATGCCGCGCACGCCGCGGATTAACAATTTAATGTCCGTTTTTTTTAAATAATCGACAATAAGGCAATCACAAACGGCGACATTTACATTTTTTCGGTCTTTTACAAGTTCTTTGATCATTAAAACTCGTTCATCAGAGGTAAAAAGGTACTTTTTCTGTCTGTTTTCGGCAATAACGACAAGCAATTCGTCAAAAATTGAAGAAGCGCGCCGGATAATATCAATATGTCCTGAGGTGGGAGGATCAAAAGAACCGGGAAAAGCGGCTTTTAGCATAATATCAATCTAACCTGTCTTACCATTTGATATCAAGTGGTCAGGAAAAGAGTTGGAAAAATTAATTGTTTGACAAATACAAAAATATGGAATATTGTAGTACCATGAAGAATAAAATAACATACTTTTTCCTAATATTGGTTATAATTCTGTCAATTTCATGCGTTTCAGAACCTACAAAAGATGATACCAATATACCGCCGGTTCAGCCTGGGCAAGTACGCATAACCGAACCTTCCAGACAGGATGAAAATTTTGATCCCAATACTATCAGTCAGGCTCAATATACCGCTACCAGAGAAGAAGTACAGCATTTTTTCGAAGACCTCAATAAAATAATCAGCGGTAAAAATTACACCGCGTGGAGATCGGCGCTGTCAAATGAATATTTCAGGCAAATTTCTTCATCCGAGAATCTTCGGCAAATGTCTGAACAGCCTATCTTAAAAAGCAACAATATTGTTTTAAGAACTCCCCAAGATTATTTCAATTATGTCGTTGTACCGTCCAGGGCAAACAGCCGGGTAGACGATATACAATTTATAGGCAGAAACAGGGTAAAAGCGTTTACTGTCAATAAAAACAGAGCCGGTGAAGAACAGCGGCTGGTTCTGTATGATCTTGAAAAAGTCGGCAATACATGGATAATTATCAATTAGCGTGATAATATTTATATAGTGATAATTATCAAAAAGCCAAGAGCAAGGAGAAGCTATATGTTTTCAATTAAACGTATTTCTATTTTAATATTAGCGGGTGTTATCGCAGTATCGGCCGCTTCCGCCCAGAATAATCCGGAAATGACTGTTGAGCAATCCTATTTGCAGGAATCAGTAGAGCTCATGATTATCAGGGAAACGGCAAGAGCGAGCAGCAGAGAGCAGAAATTTATCGCCTTGAATTATATCGGAGACATGATTGATCGCGGAAGCAAAAACGACGAAATCCGCCAGACGCTTGATTTTCTCTCCAGAGAAGGAAGAAGAACTATCGCGACGGAAAGCGGGAGAGTCGTAAATAATTTCCCCGATGTCAGGCGTCAGTCCGCAAAGTACCTTGGACTGTTGGGTACGGAAGAAGCAAGAAAAACACTTCTTGAAATTTGCCAGTATGAAAACGAACCTATGGTGCTTCAGGAAGCGATAAAATCCCTTGGCGATATCGGAAACAACGACAACAATGAGACAGTTGTAATAATTTCCTGGGCATTTTCAAAGTTTGACAATTTAAACCCCGATAACCTTATGGCAATAGCCACTATTGACGCTTTTGAAAAAATCGCAAGGCAAAATAACGGCATTAATTCACCCGAAGCAATCAGAACTTTATCCCGTATAACCGAAGGTTACTATATTACACCGGTAAAGGAAAGAGCAAGGCAATTATTGGCTGATCTTCGCAATTACCAGTAATTAACAAAACGGAGCGATGTTCTTAGATTTCCTTTTTGCTTTAAATCGGAAAAAGGTCTTCGCTCTTGTCGGGGAAAGCGGCACCGGTAAAAGTTTCCACGCAAAAATTGTCGCTCAAAAGTACGGAATTCGGTATATCATTGATGACGGTCTTTTGATCAAGGATAACCGAATTCTGGCAGGGCACTCGGCAAAAGAGGAAAAAACTATCATTGCCGCGGTTAAAACCGCCATTTTCGATGAAAAATCACACAGAGACGACATAGCGAAAAAGCTGCAAAGCGAAAAATTCAAGCGGATATTAATACTTGGAACTTCGGAAAAGATGGTATTTAAAATCGCAGCCCGCCTGCAGCTTCCTACCCCGTCAAAAATTATTAAAATTGACGACATTGCAACACAGGAAGAAATCGACACGGCAATAAGGACAAGGCGTATTGAGGGCAAGCACGTAATCCCGGTTCCGTCAATTGAAGTAAAAAGAAACTACCCCAATATTTTTTACGACGCTATTCAAATTTTCAAGCATAACAAAGCGCCTGCCGGTATCGGCCCAATACCGACCCTGCATGAAAAATCCCTTGTAAGGCCCGAATATTCAAAACGCGGAAAAGTGATTATTTCGGAAACGGCTTTAAGCCAGCTTGTTATCAATTGTGTTGACGAATACGACAAAAACATAAAGATAAAAAAAATCATGGTAAAAGACGATGAACTGGGTTATCGCCTTGTCATTACGATTGACGTACCGTACAGCATCCAGCTTGAGAAAAATATCCGCGATTTGCGGCAATACATCATCGAAAACATTGAAAGATATACGGGAATACTTATCGAAGAAGTAAATTTCATTATTGATAAAATCAACTATTAGCGCGGCATAATAAATAAACTGTTTAAACTACTGTTTTTTCTCAGCAGCGCCGGTTTTGCGCCTGCGGCGGTTGTTCTTTTTTACAGTTGACGGCGTTTCTCCGCCTTCGCCGGCGGGTTTTGGTTTTCCCTGAAACGGCGGACGTTTAACCGTTATTCCGTGAGCTGTCAGAAATTTCTTCAGCGCATACTGCATCTCATAACGCGGGAGATTAATAGGCGAAACGAAGGAACGGACTGTATTGTAAATTTCCTTGAAATTTTCTATCGCTCCCGGCTCCCAAGCGGAAACAGTCTCAAGATAATCATAAAAAAGAGCGCCGTAGGCCTGTCCTCTTGAATTTTCCTGACCGTTCAAATCCGCCATTGATTTCAGATAACGCTGCCTGAAATCTTTGCTTTTACGCATAAGTTTTGCGGCTTCCGGCTGAAGGTAGCAGTAAAGCCCCGTTTTATCCAGCATGTCTACAATAATTGCAGCCTGGTTTGAATTTATAATTTTGAGTATTTCTTCTGTCAGGCGGGACGGTGAAATTGAAGCAAGTAATCCGGACTGTTTATATATTTTTAATTTGACGTTTATAGGAAGCAAAAAACCTGCCGCCGCCGCGTATTTTACGGCGCGTATCATTCTTACGGGGTCTTCCGTAAAAATATGTGAAATGGGAATAACCGGCCTTACCTGTTTTTTCTTTATGTCATTCATGCCGCCTACATAGTCAATAACAATCTGTTGTTCAGGATCATAAAAAAGGGCGTTCATTGTAAAATCGCGGCGGAATACGTCTTCATCTATTGTTCCGAAAGTATTGCTTGTATTTCCGTCTTTAAGAGACCGGAAAGTGGCTGCCTCAAATATCCTCTGCCCGAAATATATATGCACAAGACGGAAACGCCTCCCAATTATTCTGGAATTACGGAATATTTTCCTTATTTTAAGCGGGGTTGCGGAGCTTACAATGTCAAAGTCTTTCGGTTTTTTTCCGAGTATTAAATCACGGACAGCCCCGCCCACGATATAGGCGTCATGCCCCGCACTTTTCAACTTCCGTATAATGCTTACAGCTTCGCCGTCTACATCGGAAAAATTTATTCCGTGTTCATCGCGTGTATATATTATCGCTTTTTTTACCGGTTTACCGTCATCTCCGGCTGAATATCTGTATCTCATTCACAGTGTTTGTTTATCCACGAAAGTAGATTATCCATTACCTCTTCACGATTGGTTTCGTTTAACGTTTCATGCCTCGCGCCGGGATACAGCACAAACTCAAGGTCTTTAACTCCAAGATTCCGGTACGCGTTTACAAGGGCCGTAGTGCTTGCGCCCATCATGCCCACAGGATCGTCGTTTCCGGAAAAAACATACACCGGCAGATTTATGTTTATTTTCGCAATGGTTTCAGGGCGGTGAATGTCATTCAAAATCCTTGTCAAATCACGGTAAAAACCGGAAGAACAAAGAAACCCGCACAATGAATCCGTCACATATTTGTCAACTTCCTGTTCATCTCTGGAAATCCAGTCAAACTGTGTGCGGTTCGGCTTGAACGGGCTGTTGTACTGCCCGTCCGCCATTACTTTCGCAAGCCGCGAACCTTTGCGCTGACCGCGAAGCGCGGCAACCGTTGTTAAAAGAGGAAGCCCCAGCTTTACCATAAAATCGCCCGGTCCCTTTGTCCCCGATAAAATACAGCCGTTTATTAAAAGGTCGTTATAGTATTCCTCGGCATAGTTTTGAACGATAAAAGAACCCCATGAATGTCCCAGAAGAAAAACCGGCGCATTTACGGTTTTTTTAATTTCGCCGTTTATCGCACGGACATCTTTAGTAACAAGGTTAAAACTGTAACCGTCCCCGCAATGCCCCAAAAGTCCTCCCCTGCCCGGTCCGTTTATTTTAAGATCGGCGGTTTTACCGTGCCCGCGTTGATCCGAAGCCCATACTTCGATTCCCGACGCGGTTAATTTTTCAGCAAGCCTTTTGTACCGTAAAGCGTGTTCAGCCATTCCATGTACGATATGCAGTACGCCCTTCGGCTGTCCGCCACAGGTCCAACGGTACATAAAAAGTTTAGTCCCATCGTGGCTTTCAAAATACGTTTCATTTTGAACCATGACGATATTGTACTGTATAGCGCAATCTGTTGCAATGTAAATAATCCCTGTATATATGCGTACGGAAACTGCCCCCGCATAAATTTCGCTGGGGAAGCGCCGATATTACAATAGTCTGAGATTATTTTTAAGAAATTAAATACTATGCAGGTATGTCAATCGGAGATGTATATAACCTGAAGCTGGAAAGCATCGCTCAAGGAGGAGAGGCTTTCGGCCGTCTTGACGGAAAAACCGTCTTTGTTCAGGGCGGCGCTCCCGATGAAACGGTATGCTGCCGTATTACGGAAGATCGTAAAACATGGGCAAGGGCGGAATTGCTGGATATTATCGAGGTTTCCGCGATGCGGACAAAAAGCGCCTGTACTTTTTACGGAAAATGCGGCGGATGCAATCTTCAGCATATTGAATACAGCGCCCAGCTTGAAATAAAAACTTCAATCTTAAAGGAATCGATTTTACGTATCGGCGGGTTTTGTCCGCCTCAGCCTGAAGTTTTCCCCTGTTCGCCCCGGGAATACCGTAACAGAATGCAGTTCCACTGTTTAAGGCAGCTTGCCGCAGACGAAGACGCTTTAAAGTTCGGGCTTAAAGGACGGCGCAGCACAGAGATAATCGCGGTCAGGGAATGTCCTGTCGCGGAAAAAGGAATAGGAGAGCTTTTGCGTACAGGGGGGAAAGACTTTCCCCTGCCTCCCGAAAAAGACAGGTTCACGGTTTTTTCCTATAACGGGCTTCTTTTAAGTGAAGGGGGAACGGAAAAGGGGAAAATCTCCCTTTTTAACAAAGACATTGTTTTGTCGGCAGGCCTTTTTTTTCAAAGTAACGTAACAATGCTGGAAAAAATGGTTAACTATCTGCGTGAAATAACCGTAAACGCCGATAATAACGCGCCGATGGCGGATTTGTACTGCGGAGTTGGGACATTTGCCGTCTTTCTGGGCGATTTATTTAAAAAAATCGTCCTTATGGAGGAAAATAAAAGAGCCGTTTCTCTTGCAAGGGAGAATTTAAGGAGCGCAAACGCGGAATTTTTCGCTTTACGGGACACGGAGTGGGCAAAATCTTTCCCGCGCCAAAAAGAAAGTTTTGGTTTTGCCGTAGCGGACCCGCCCAGAAGCGGCTTGTCTCACGCGCTGGCATCGGCTCTGGCGCAAAACGGACCTCCTGTTTTTGCCTATGTTTCCTGCGACGCGGCATCCCTTGCCCGCGATTCTAAAATACTGACAAACGGCGGCTATAAAATGAAAAACCTCGCCCTTTTTGATTTTTACCCGCAAACCGCTCATATTGAAAGTCTTGCGGTTTTTATAAAATGAAAAAAAATCATATCCGCCGGACATAATTACAAAATCAGGCTTTGTTTTTAAAGAAAATTTATTAGATTATTGTAGTATAATGATTGCGGTGCATTTGTTTTTTGTAAAATGTATATTTTTTATACTGACAGTTATCCCTGTCTTTTCCCAAAATACCGCGCGAGAGCAGGGTTTTATGACGGCAGACCCTGCCTGGCGGCAGGCTTTAGGCGGAATTGTTATTTCTCTGCCCAGCGTGCAGGTTCAGTCTGTGGTTGTCGCTCTTGACGGCGGGAACATCAAGGCGTTTTCAATCTCCGGAACGCAATTATGGAATTATTCAGCAAGGGGCAGGATCAGTCCGTTTGTTACGCGATCACGGGAAGGCACTTCTTATTTATCAAGAACAACCGGCATATTAATCGCGGTTAACCGTTCGGGGCGTGAACTGTGGCGGCGTAACATCGGAAGCCCGCTTTGCGCAAAGGTTATTACAGGCTGGGACGGCAGGCTGTTTGTCCCTACGGATAAAAAAATTTTTTGCTATACCGCATCCGGAAACCTGCTGTGGACAAAAACTTTTGAGTCGTCCTTCTCCGCGCCTCCGAAACTTGACCGTAGCGGGGGGATTATTTTTTCACTGGAAAACAACGAAGTGTACAGCATCGATCCTTTCGGAAACGCGGTCGTCAGAGTTGCTTCAAAAAAACCTGCCGTACTGCTTTCAATTGAACAACAGCAGATTCTGGCTCTCTATGCTGACGGAACAATGGAAATAATCGGTTCTATGGATGACTGGTTCATATCAGCTCAGGCTGAAACTCAATCTTCAATTTTACCCAATCTTCCTGCAGGTCCGTCTTCGGCTGTCGGCAGGGGAAACAATGCGGCTGTAACTCTTACCAACGGCAAGGTGATTCTTTTATCGCTGCCGGAGAGAAAAATACTCTGGGAGAACGACAGCCACATAAGGGAATTTTCCGGAAACAACGGAAAACCCGAAACAGAAACGGAGATGCTTTTTGATGAAAGAGGCATTTATGTTTTAAGCAGGGACGGCGCGTCAGGCTTTTCCCATGACGGAAAGAGACTTTGGTTTACGTTTCTGCAAAACACAACCGCGATTCCGGCTTTTGACGAAGACGGTATGCTTTATTCTGGAGGAAGGGACTGGATACTTTATTCGTATAAAATGGAAGGCCGCTCTCTGTCTCAAAAAAACGATATTTACGGGCCTTTGCCTGAAGGCTCTTATGGTACAGGCAGCCCCCAATCAATATATACGCGGAATCTTCCGACCTCCGAATATGATATAAGGAAGAAACTTGAACAGATACAAAATGAGATTAACGCCGGCAGAGTCGGGGCAAATGAACCTGAATGGTCGACTTTTTTGCTGACAGTATCGTCAAGCCAGCAGCCAATTCAATTTAAAATCAACGCGCTTAATCTTTTGGGGAAATTAGGTTCACGGGAAACCATCCCCTGGCTTACAAACATTTTCCGCAGAGAAAACGAACCGTTGATAAAAGCGGCTGCGGCATCCGCTATCGGCGCTATCGGCGTAGACCCGGAAGGGATCGCCATTCAAACTTTTCTCTATTCGGTAATGCCCGGCAACTTAAGGGATGAGCAGGTATTAATCGCAATTTCTTCGGCTACAGGAGAGCTTTGCCGTTTTTCCGGCCCTCCTTTGAGCGGAACCGGCATTAAGATACTCAATCTGCTTTCAGAAAGCAGTCAGCCGTTCATTGTAAGGAGCAATGCAAACAGAGAACTTGCTTCTTTAAAGTAAGTGTACTATATTAAATAATTATCAGGAGTTTCATCATGAAAATTTCTAAAAAAACGTTTTCAAAAATCTGGCTTTTATCAATAATTTTTTTAACAGTATTTACAGCCGCAAGCTATGCCCAGGTTGATCGGGATGAATTGGACAACCTTCCGCCTGTCGTCTTTATTAACTATGAAGGTCCTCATGCGCGGATTGACACAAGGGAACAGATACGTCAAATCGGCGTTGTTTTGGGACAGAGAATAGCCGAAAGCGAGAGAGGAATCGCGCCCGCGTTGGCTGATATGTCAATTGAGCAGAGAAGGCAGTATTCGTACAGGTTTGATGCCGGAGCGTCAAACCGGTATTTTGTCATTCACAGCATATCGGCGCCGGATGGCAGCAAACTGGACGCGGATATTTTCGGACTCGGCGTAGACGCGGGAGTGGATCACATCCGCAACCTGCGCTGGATTATTCAGGGGTATCTGCAGGCTGCGTATGACTACAGCGAAAGGGACGCCGCTTTGTTAGCTGAATATATTACAGTCTATAACGCGGTATACAGAGGCAACTGGGATTATTTTAACGAACGTTATAAAACTCCGGTAATCGGAAACCTTACAAGGGAAAGAGCGGGGCTCTCAATCCGTTATGACGAATGGCCGGGAAGAACTTTAATAGTTATCCCTCTGGGACACGGAGGGTTAAGCGCTGTTGATACTTCCGCGATTTCCGACAGCAGAGTTATAGAAGAAATGCGAAAGGAAGAGGATCAAAGCGTACCGCAGCGCCAGGATATGGTTGACTTGAAAGAACGCGAAGCGGAACAGGCGCAGCAGCAGGCGCAGGCTGAACGCGACAGAATCAGGCAGGAAGAACAGCGGCTGGCCGCTGAAAGAGCGCAGGCTGAACGTGACAGACAGAACATTGAAAATCAAAGACAGAGCATTGAGCAGCAGCAGCAGGCGGGAACAATTACAGACGAGCAGGCCAGGCAAGCTCAAAATAACCTTGACCAAATGCAGCAGGATGTAGATCAGAGGGATCAGCAAATTGCCCAACAGGAAAGCGATCTTGACGCCAGCCGTAATGAGGCTCAAAGACTTGAAAATCTTGCCGATCAGAAAATCGACGAAGCCCAGCAGGAACGCCAGGATATTGCAAGGGACCAGCAGGCGGGAATTGCGCAGGGAACCGCAGCCGGAATACTCGGGATAACAATTGAAAAGGGAACTCCCCCGATGGGCAGGCTTGTCCGCTTTAACCCCACGTCAGGAGAAGAACTCAGAAGATCGCCTCTTGATTCAGTTCATGTTAGGACAGTTACATTTATAGGCGGAAAAATAATCGCCGTTGCCGGTGAAAATGTAAACCAGGGGGCTGTACGCATAATCGAAATAACCCAGGACACTTTGACAATGGCAAAACAGGGCGATGACGATATAAAAGCGGGAACCCTGTTATGGGCAAACGGAAACGATCTTTACGCGATAACAAATGACCTTAGCAGCAGCAAATGCTACCTTGGCCGTTTTGACATAAACCTTGCGTTACAAGCCAAATCAACCGTTATCGTTCATCCGGACGCGTCTGTAACAATTCAGCAGGGACAGCTTCTTACCCAGCGTGAAGACGGCTCTCCTTTAATACTGAGCCCGGCGAATTTAACTGAACTTTTCCCCGCTAATTAAAAACAGCATTTTCGCAGCCTTTAGGCGAGAAAATGCAAGGTATGTCCGCAAAGTAACCGACTTTGTGGACAGACACTAATTAGAATAAATATGATCAAGGCCGTGGAGAAAATCCGCGGCTTTTTCTTTACAGCTCCCGCAGACTGTGCCGATTTTGGTAGCCTGCTGGAGCTGTTCCCAATTATGCGCGCCGTTGTGATACGCGTTTTCAATATCCCTGTCCGTAATGCCTATGCAATGACAGATAACGCTTGCCTCTTCCTTTAACATTCCCGCCCTGCCTGTCTTGGCAAGGTAATCGTCAATGGCGGCGCGCAGGGCTTTGTCGCCCAAAACGGAACAGTGTATCTTGAAACTCGGAAGCCCTCCCAGTTTTGCCACAAGGTCTTCCGGTTTTATTTTATATGCATCCTCAATCTTCATTCCTTTTATAAGTTCGGAAAGCATGCTGGTAGAGGCAATTGCGCTCGCGCATCCGTATGTTTTCCAGCGGACATCCGTTATCACATCGTCTTTTATTTTCAAAAGCATCATCATCTGATCGCCGCACTTTATATTTCCCGTCTGCCCTTTGGAGTCTGGGGCAAAGTCTTTCTCATCTTCCAAAAGCACATTACGCGGACTTGTAAAATGCTCCTTAACTGTATCCGAATATATCCAGTCTGACATAATTTTCTCCTAAAAAGACAATGTTGACATTGCCCTTAACCGCGCGATAATCGGCGGAAGCGTTTCAATTATATAATCAATATCGCCTTCCGTGATACCCCACCCCATGCTGAAACGGATTGAGCCGTGCGCAAGTTCCGGCCCTACGCCTGTCGCCAAAAGAACGTGCGAAGGTTCAAGGCTTCCTGACGCGCAGGCAGAACCAGTAGAGGCTTCAATTCCCTGCATGTCCATGGAAAGCAGAATCGCCTCCCCTTCCGCGCCTGGAAAAGAAACATTCAATGTGTTCGGGATTGTATCGTCAGGATGCCCGTTCATCTTTATGTTGGGAATTTTTTCCGATAAACCCCTGCGCAGTTTTTCGCGCAGAGGCAGAAAATACGAAGCGTATCTGTCTATGGAGGCGGCGGCAATTTCAGCCGCTTTTCCAAAACCAAGTATGCCCGCATTGTTGTATGTTCCCGCCCTAAGGCCGTCTTCATGATGGCCGCCGAGTATCAACGGGAAAAGCGGAGAGCCTTTTTTTAAATAAAGAGCGCCTATTCCTTTAGGACCGTAAATCTTGTGAGCGGAGACAGTAAGATAATCCACTCCCCAATTTTTAACGTTAACGGGCATTTTCCCCGTTATCTGCACAGCATCGGTGTGCATATACGCGCCCGCATTCTTTACAAGCGCGGCAATTTCCGCAATATCCTGCAAAGTGCCGATTTCGTTGTTAGCCGCCATTACCGACACGAAAAGCGTTTTTTCGCTCAGGGCTTTTTTCAGTTCGTCGATTTTCAGTTTTCCGTATTCGTCAACAGGAAGGACTTTTACGTTAAATCCTTCATTTTTTAAATTCAACGCGGAATTTAAAACGCACGGATGTTCGATTGCCGTAATAATAAACTCATCGCGGCCTTTTTTATCTGCGGCAAGCCGACGCATTGTTTGAAATACCGTATTGTTGGCTTCAGAGCCGCCTGAAGTAAACACTATTGTCCCGTCAGCCGCTCCGATTAAGGACGCCACGGAACTTCTCGCCTGTTCTATCCTTGCGCGCGCCAGCCTGCCTGACGCGTGCATGCTTGAAGCGTTTCCGAATATATCCATGTCTTCTATCATGGAGGCTTTTACTTCCGGCGCGAGCGGAGTGGTAGCGTTGTAATCTATGTAAACTTTTCTTTTTCCATCACTCATTTTACAAACTTCCGCTTTTATATTAACGAAAACAAAGAGAAAAATGAAGACACCTTACGGAAAACCGGCTTTTCATTTCTGCGCAAGTTCTTTTTTTACTTCTTCCAGCCGTTTTGTAAGGCTGGTAATTGTCCGTTCAAGCCTTGTCTTTTCTTTTTCAAGACGCGCAGTCGGATTCTCGGGCTCGCTCTTGCCGCGAACCTGTATTTTCACGGTATCGGGGCTTTTTCCCTTAACAAGGGCGGCCTCCGCCGCTTTGCGTTCTTCACTGTTGCGGATGCCCGCAAGGAAACGCATATTGTCCGCGCCAACTTCGGGAGCAATGTCGTACTGGAACATTTTAATCGCCATATTCGCGGCAGTTCTGGGAATACGCAGCATCCTGTCAACATAATCCTCAAAACGCACTCCGATACCGGTGCAAAGATCATGGGCTTTTAACAAATGTTTTCCCATTTCTTTTACAAGAGCGCCGTTATTGGCAAGATATTTGGTGCGGATTACTTCAGTCAATTTTAAAAGTTCGGGCGATACGGAAAACACATCCTGATAGATTCTCTTTTTTTCGGCTTTTTCCAGCAATTCGTGGAATATAGCCCAGAACTCCGAATTGTGCGCGCGCGCCGAAAGAGTGCCTCCGCGCGAACAGGCGTGCAAATGATGGGCGTACTCATGGATTGCGGTGTAAAGCAGGAGATTCTGCCCTGTGTCGTTGGATTTAAAGTTACGGTTGTGGATAATAATTTCCCTGCTCTGTACCTTGTAAAGTCCGTTTACCTTTTTGCTTTTTCTGCCTGAAAATATAAGTGAAAACTCAAGCGGCGCGTCTTCTATCGTTAAAAGTTTTTCTTTTACAGCGTCCTGGTTCATATATTGCTCCCTTCTATTTTTTCCATCGCAAGAGCCGCGGCGGCTATACAGGCTGTTTCCGTACGCAGCGGGCGGCTTCCCATGGACAGCCGTAAAAAACCGGCGCGTTCAAAACTTTCCCTCTCCCCGTCAGACCAGCCTCTCTCCGGGCCTACGGCAATCACGGCGGGACGGCTTGTGGGAGTAATGTGAAAAAAAGAGCCTTCCGCTCTTACATTGTCCATAACAAGAAGGAGCGGGATGCGGCTGCTGCCGGTTTTTTCCCATGGCCGCTTTTCCAGCCAGTCATTCAAGTCTTCATACACGGCAAGCTCAGGTATTTGCGTATCACGCGCCTGAACCGCGCCTTCGATAAAAGCCGCGCGGGCTCCTCCGTCATAAAGAAGCTTTGTATCGCGGTAGCTTTTTTCCCCAAGTTCGCTTCCTATCAGATCAACCGCCGGTATTCCCATATTTGAAAGATCGCGGAATATCCTGCGAATCTGTATCGGGCGTACAAAGGCGACCGCCATCCTCAACTGCATCCGCGCAGGAGGCGGTTCATTCGCCTGCACGGTAATAAAAATTGAACCGTCAAAATTTATCTTTTCGATTCTGCCTGTCCCGCGCATTCCGCCCAGAATTCCGGCTTCAAAAACATCGCCGGCTTTTTTATGCAGTACCTTTAACAGATGAATTGTCCGCTCATCGCGCCTTGAAAGATTGCGGCCAAGCTCATATTCCTCTAATAAAATAATATTCACGTCTTTATTATACCAAATTATTATTACCTTGACAAAATAAAAAAAATGATAAAATATAACGCATTACTTTGATTAAAATGATTTGTAAAAAAAAATCAGAAATTAAGCCCGCCGTAAAAATACTGCCGATTTATTTTACCTTTTTAATGTTTATATCCTGCGCTACAAATCAAAGGTTGTTCATGGAAATGGACAGCGCGGTTTCTCAGTCAAATTTTTCGGCGGCTCTGGATGAGCTTATAAAAGGGCAGCAGAAGAAAATTGCAGTTTACCCCAGTGGAAACGCGGTATCGCTTTATCTTGACAAAGGGCTTCTTGAACATTACGCAAAAAACTACGCAAACTCTTCCAATGATCTTCAAATTGCCGAGCGATTGATCGAAGAAGCGTATACAAAAAGCATTACGGAAGGTTTTTTCTCGTATATTTTAAATGACAATACAAAAGACTATCCAGGTGAAGATTTTGAAAATATTTACATAAATGTTTTTAACGCGCTTAATTATTATAACAGGGGCAATATCGAAGGCGCGCTTGTAGAGATTCGCAAATTAAGCCTGCCAAGCGGTAAACTTGATATGCTTGCGCGTAAATATGAATATACGGACCCCCGAACCGGCGGAAATTTAAGCGATATTCTGCAAAAGGAAACAGGCGTGAGCGAACTGCCTCAAACAATCGCGGTCAGTTTTTCAAATTCCGCGCTTGCCCGTTTCCTTGGAGCGCTTTTTTATCAGGCGGACGGAAACGCGGAATCCGCGCGCCTTGAATTTAACCAGGTTCAAAGGGCGTTCAGTTCAAACGCGGGCATTTACAGTCATCCTGTTCCGGCGGCGGTTGAACAGGCGCGTAACGTCCCTCCGGGGAAAGCCCGCCTTAATATAATCAGCTTTACGGGGTTGTCTTCGGTAAAGCAGGAAGCTGTCATTACGCATTTTCTTCCGTTCATTCATCCAGTGCTTAGCATCGGCTTTTTTAAAATTCCTGTGCTGGTAAGAAGACCCAGCGTAATAACCGGAATTGAGGTTGTTGTGAACGGAACAAACCGCTTTTATCTTGAACTTCTTGAAGACATGAACGCTGTTATTGAGGATACGTTTAACGCGCGTTACTCAAATATTTTGCTGAAAACATATATCCGCACCATTCTAAAGTACGCTGTGGCGGATATTTCCGCTATTGAAACTGCAAGAAAAAACGGAGACGCTGCGGGTTTTCTGGTCGCTCTCGCCGCAAGGACGGCAATGGATATTTCAGAAAGGGCCGATACAAGAATGTCGCGCTACCTTCCCGGCAGGGCGTATATAGGAGGGATCAATCTTGACCCCGGAACATATTCTGTTATAATCAATTATTACAGCGGAAGAAATATTATTTCCAGTGAAAAATATAATGACGTTATTGTAAAACAAACCGGACTTAATCTTTTGGAGTCCGTAAATTTAAAATAGGAGAATTTCTTATGAAAAAAACCGCGGCGGCATTAACAGTTATCTTATTAATTTTACAGGCGTGTTCATCAACGGACGTAAAAAGGGTTAATCCTAACAGACAGGTGGATTTAAGCGGCTACTGGAACGACACGGACGTAAGAATTGTCTGCAATTCGCTTATCAAAGACTGCCTTAGCAGTCCACGGGTTGAGCAGGCAATAAGAACGAAAAGATCAACGCCTAAGGTAATAGTCGGCAGATTCAGAAATGAAAGCAGCGAACATATTGATACAGCGATTATTTCATCAATAATGGAATCCGAAATTTTTAACAGCGGGAAAATGGACTTTGTAGCCGGAGGCAGCGTAAGGGACGACATACGCGCAGAACGCCAGGACCAGCAGAGTAACGCCAGCGCGGCGACAATGGCAGCGCTGCGCAACGAAACGGGCGCTGACTATATGCTTACCGGAACTGTAAGGTCTATCGTCGACAGGGAAGGCAACAGAACTGTCAGAACATACTTTGTTACGGCGGAGCTGACCGATATTGAGACAAATATGCGGATGTGGATAGGACAAAACAACGACATTAAAAAAATTGTTACACAGCCGAAAAACAGATTGTAGATTGACTGCGGCGCGGCCTGTACGGCATTTTACCGGTCAAACCCCTGTATTCAACGCCGAAACCGCCGCCCGTCCGTCTTTTTACATAACTTTGCGAACGAAGGTCAACGCATAAATTTATTTCAAATGAGCCTCTTCCAAAACCCTTAGCATAAGAATGATAAATACTTCAAAGAAGCCAGACAAAGGACAGCAGCAAAGAGTACAAAGGAGACTTTAGAATATCCTTTTACATAAAGCGTTTTTGGTATCAGATTGTCTTTTAAGTGGGAATTAGCGCGTTCCACCGTTGTTCGAATTTTATACCGTTC
>Ga0268262_10000278_pt1 | contig 68372 bp, 56 predicted proteins | sample TergutNc150P3_FD_190354 | JGI IMG/M metagenome (GOLD analysis project Ga0268262, IMG submission 190354) | Nasutitermes corniger P3 segment gut microbial community from laboratory colony in Florida, USA - Nc150 P3 (SPAdes) (version 2) | ecosystem: Host-associated > Arthropoda: Insects >...
GATTCAGGCGGTTTCTGTTAAGGGGAATTGAAAAAGTCTCAATTGAATGGGGACTGCTGTCTCTTGGGTATAATTTGAAGCAGATGTATAGGACAAACAGGGATAAAGCGGCATAAAAGAGTACTTGTAAAATTCTAAACGTTTAGAATTCCAGAACTAAAGAACGTCAGCTTCTGCGTTAATAAAAAAAGACTATCCTAAATGTTACATCTTGGACAGCCCCTATAACCTGCCTCAAACGTTATTGCCGTCTTAACGTTAGGCGACATTAGACTTGAAAAAGTAAGAATATATTATAAAATAAATATATGTATAAAAGAAATTATTATAGTATTTTAATTGCTTTATTGCCTCTTTTCTTCGGTGGGTTAATTTATATTTGTTATAGAAGCGAAAATGTTCTGTTGTTTTCATGGATGCGGTATTTTAATATAAATTATACATTATTAAGATTGTTGAATCCTAAAAATAATGTATTTGTACAATTTATTATTTTTTCTCTTCCAAATGGATTATGGGTATTATCAGGGCTATTATTATTGCAGGTATTATTAATAAATGAGAAAAAATTGTTATTTTTATATTCAATTATTTTTATTATTGTTTCTATTGTTATTGAAATTAGCCAATTATACAGTTTATTATCAGGAACTTTTGATATAATTGATCTTATTACAATTATTATATTTTCAGGTTTTGGTTTATATATGAGTAAATTAAGGAGAAAAACATGAAAAAAATTAAAATGCATTTAATTTCTATTTTTATTATTATTTTTATGTTAGTATTTGCATTAGGTACTTCTATGGCTCCGGGATCGACACAATTAACTGTAGTTAATTATTCATCAAAAGATATGATGTTTAGAATCGCCCGTCAAGAAGAAGATATTATATATACTGAAGAATTTTTATTAAGAAAAGAACAAAGTATAAATTTAAAAGAATATAGAACATATAAGTATTGGACAGCACCAGATGAATATCTTATATATTTTATAATATATAATGAAGATATGGAAATAATTAAGGAATATAATAATAAAATTGATAGTGAAATGTTTAAAAGATTATTTTCTAATTTAGAGAAAAGCGGCGGAGGGAGGGCTAGTTATTTTACTCTTAGAATAACTGATGAATTATTAGAATAAGTCCAACGTCGCCTAACAGGATTATTAATGTACGCCGCCATGAAAGCGGTTAGGGTTCGGCTGGCTAGGTCAGTCGCTGCACTCGCTTCAGCGCCAGTCTCTCCCGCAGTTTGGCAGTCCTGCAAACCTACAGTTTGCTTATTTGGGCTGCCAAGCCGTCATTAACAATCAAACGTTAAGCGACATTTAATTAAACTTGACAAATATTGACAATTAAATTAGAATATATATATGAAAATAATAAATATCTTGTGTTTATTATTCTTTATCTCTTGTTCTGAAACATATGTTCATAATGGTATAAAAATTTATGGTAAAATAAGAATTAAAAACATTGAAATACCTATAATAAATAATATTATTACTGATGATTATGAAGAAGACCCATACAAGTTAGTAGAAAAAAATGATATTATATCAATAGCATCTAATACAGGGATTAGAATTTTTTTATTACCGGACAGTAATATTGATTCATTAGAGTTAATTGCAGAAAATAATGAATATAAATTTATTTATCATCCGAAATTTAAATATGTTAAAAATTATTATAATAATGATGAATTAGGATATTATTCCGATGTTTTTTTAGAAAATAAATCATGGATATCAAAGGGTAATAATTGGACTTTTTCTTTATATGAAAAAGATAAATTAATTTTAAATAAAACATTAATAATAAATGAGATATTTAATATATTATATAAAGAATATGACGAATCTATATTTAAGACAATAGATGTCAAATATATAAATAAGAATATAAAATATACTTTTAGATATGATCCGGAAAAAACCGATATAATTGTTATATATAAATATGAAATAAATAATGATTTTTATTATCCTATTTGTATATTTTCCGTTAAAAAGAATAATAAAGAAATAAATATTGAATGGTTAAATGAAAGCGAAAATGGAATGTATTGTATAAAGACATATTTATATATAAATATTCCAAAAGAAGACAAAAAAGAAGCGGTTTTTGATTATTATTACTTAGAATGATTAAACATTGCATGACAGGTTGGTAACTGCTTCGCCAACTTACGGCGGCTCGAACTAAAAAAACATTCAGTTACAGCTATAATGTTAGACGCAAGTTTTTTGAATTAGTTGGAATAGTATTTGAATATAATATAATATAGAAAATTATTGAAATATTATATTGACAAAACTTAATGAATTGTCTATTTTATTTAATATATGATTAAAGGAGATAATATGAAATTTAAAGAGAAAAAAGTATCTTTTTTGTTGTTATTGCCATTATTGTTTCCATATATAATTTTGTTTTCGTTGATATGCATATTTACAAATACTCTTATGGAAAAAATATTTCATAATAATGGTCTTTATCTTATATTATTATTAATCATTACATACATTATTGCATTATTTTCTTCAATTATTTTTTGTGTTAAAAATATTTTAATAAAAATAAATTCTCAAAAATTATTATATATAAATATGATTATTAAATTAATACAAATACCGGCATATATTCTTATATTTATCTTTAGTTTATTATGCCTTTTAACAATATTCACTATGGGAATATCTATTGTATTAATGATTTTTGATGTATGTTCTATTCTTCTAACTGGGATAATAGGCTTGGCTGGTATAATAAGATGTTTGATTGAAAATAAATTACCCAAAAAAACGATTATTATTTATGGTATTCTTCAATTTGTTTTTTGTGTAGATATTATTGCTTCTAAAAAAATATATAATAAAATAAAAAAAGTAAATAATAATGAATATAAAAGTAATTAAAAATATAAAGCAAAAAATCAGCGCCTAACAGGTCGGTAACTGCTTCGCCGCCTTCGGCTACTCGGGCTATGCAAACCACCAGTCGGGCGTGCGCTAGACGCTAGAACGCCTTTTGTGGTGGTTTGCGTAGCCACATTTTTACGGGTGCAAAAAACGTCACTTACCGCCGTAACGTTATGTGCAATACTGGCAAAATTGAAATAATGTATTGACAAATATTATAAAGAGTATATAATATAAATATGGGTAAATATTCATTATTGTTACTTTTTATTTTAATAAATGGAAATATATTTTCTGAAGGTATTGTCGGAAAATGGTATAGAAATTCATATTTTGCTGAATCAGAATTAACAATAGATAATGAAATGACCTTTACTATCGAAGCATGGAATAATGCAAATTCAGGCAGTGTTACAGGGCAGTTAACAAAAATTAAAGATAGATATTATTTTTCTTATATAGACGATAAATATGATTCAGGAGCTTCTTGTGTAATAATATTAATAGATAGTATTGAAAAATTAGAATTAATTGTATATGGCACTCAGGTCGGGGCGGGAGGCGGAGTATATTATGATGGTATATATGAATCGACTTAATGGACAGAAGATGAACGTACTGAATTTGCATTAAATACAATTATTGGTAATTACTTTGATAAAAATGTTGTAAAGAATTTATTAAAAGACGCTCTTGAATATTTTACCGCATGTTTTGGCTCTTTTATTGTAAATGATTATAATGAAAAAATAATTATTGAAGGGTGGTTAAGGGGTGTTGCCCCATGGCAGAATGGAATAATAAAAATTGAAAATGATAATATTTATATTTTATTTACTGATTGCAGAGAAGATATACTATTTAGATATTATTCTACGGATAATAAACATAAAAATATACCTGAGGAATTTATTAGTTGGTATTATTATAAAGAAGATATAGAGATAGTATATGAAAATAATTATAATTGACAAAATATTAGAATATATGATAAAATATAAAATAAGGTAGAATTATGTAATCAAGAGTCATCAAATATGGATATAAATAATGTTGTAGAAAATATTATTAAAATACCAACGGAATTTTACAAATTACGTAATATTAGTATTTATGAACTTTTTAATAAATCAAAATATTGTGATTATTATAATTATATAACGGAAAATGATATAAGAAATTATTTATTAAATAATAGGAATTATGTAAAAGATTGGTTTGTTTATTCAGATGAACAACGTACAGGTAAAGGATATTATGTAGTATTAGAGAATGAAAAATATGAAGTTGGATATTATGATGGAAAGAAAAGAAATATAATAAATACATATAATTTATCACAAGATATAGACGCTTGTGCTAATTTTATTAAATTAGAACTTGAATATCAAAGACAAAATGATGAATATATGAAATCTAATAAATGGAAATATAAAATAACTAAAATAATCATTTGGTTATTAATTATATTTATTCCACTATTGTTTCTATTTATATTATTAAAATTGATATTATAATTAAAATAATAGTCTATGTATCCACTTCGCTTAACAGGTTGGTATATGTTTCGCCCTTCGGCTAATCAATCCGAAGGATTGGAGGGCTACGTAAAAAAACGTCATATACTGTTGGAACGTTAGGCGTAAGTATTTTGAAATTATTGTGAATACTTAAAATAATTGATTTTTCAGAAAACATATTGAGCAAAATTTATTTATCGACAAGGATAATTACAAAACTGAACTGTATTGAAATACTTCCAGAAATAAACAAATCCCAAGATTTTACTTCATTTTTAGAAAATGGGCTTGGTGTTTTAGCATTTATTTGAGAGAGATGCTATTTATCTCTTAGAGTATTCACAATAATCGCGTAACAAACCTGCAAATTCAATACGGGTTATTTCGCCTTTCGGAATAAACAAACTGCCCGGACTACGGAATATCATTTGCATCATAAGCTTTTTCGCCGCTTCCCTTGCCCATTTACTTATCTCGTTCACATCCTCGGGTTCTCTTTCAAAAAGAACGTCCGGAGGAATAACTCCCGATAGCCGTTGATAATTATAGAAAGCGGCTGCCGCTTCCTCGCGCGTGATATTGCGGTCAGGTGCGAATTTGCCGCTGCCGCTGTAATCAAATATGATGCCGTTAGCCGTAGCCCATTTTACCGCGTCATAATACCGGTTACCTGTGTCCACGTCGTTAAACGGGTTGGCAAACTTGCCCGCGTCCGGGCTGCCAGCCATGCGGTAAAATACCTCTGCCGCCATGCCGCGCGTCAGCGCCGTATCCGGGCTGAACAGCATGGGCGCGTCGTTCGTGCCGGTCATAAAGCCGTATTTATACACATATTCCACGCCGTTATTCACATAGTCATAAAGTTCCACGTCGGCAAACGGGCTTGGCCTGTGAACCGTAATTTCATCGGTATCTTTTGTTACGGCGTAATAGAGCAGTTTGCTTCTGTATAAATAACCGTACTTGGACATTTCCCAATAGTATTTCTCCGGGGAAATGCCGGAACCTGTTGCGGGAATAATTTCCGAGTAACTCCACCCGTATTTTTGCGACCATCTGCCGTCGTTAAGCTGCACCAAAAAATGAAAGTCAAAATTGCGCGCGTTTTCGCTTAACGGTTGATCTTCTGTGGCGTAACAGCCCAGACGCATCACTATGCGGTATTCCTTCGCGGGATCTATGGAAGATTTGAAGCCGTCTATTCTGCGTAATTTTGAAACGCGAAGCGCCGTTTTGTGTTCTTCGACATATTTTTCAAACAGGCCGCCGATAAAGTCGGCGACTCCGTCCTCGCCCGATTCGGATAAAACGCGGTTTACTTCGGGGTAGCTGCTGCCGAGATCTTCAAGGTAAACCGGGACGCTGTCCCTGACCGCGTAGGCAAGGCAGTTCCCGTTGACGGTATCATCCAGCCTGCCTTCTTCGGGTACCCGGGTGAAGCCGTATTTGCCGTACCCGCTCGGGCGTTTGCCGACACGGCCGCTTACTTTAAGATACGGCGTGTTTCCGTCGTCGTTGTACATATCGGCGAACACGCCCTGCGCCTCACCCTCAAGAGGGAACAGTGCGAACCCGAAGTTTTGAATATCGGCCCGCATCCATGCCTTTACAATATCTGTCACTAAAACGCTGACCCAGCCGTCATCTTCCGGCTGTAATGTCGCAACCGTCAAGGCGTTGTTGTCCACAAGCGCCTTCGCTTCCGTGCGCTTCGTGAACACCGTCCAGCGTCCGTTTACGGTTCCTATGAGCAGTTCCTTCGGCAAATCGCCCTCCGCGGCGTACAGAAACAGTTTCGCTTCGGTAATTTCATTCGCGAAAAAATCAACGCCAAGAGGAATGCGCACAAACGAGAATATATCCCCGCCGCTGTTTGTTTTACCGACGCGGATCTTATGTGTCGCGTTAACAGCTATGCTGCCGTCTGGGCTTTCTGGAACTTCGTCGTTGTAAAAGGCGGTGAAGGCGCCTGTCCATGTCGTTGTTCGTAAAGTTTTTGCACAGCTGACCAATATAAATGCGTCAAGCAGCATAATTACAGAAATCAGCAACGCAAATATTTTCTTTATGCTTTTCATAATCTACGTATCCTTATGAAATCTTTGGAGAAAAGAACGGTACAGCACATAGTCATTATAGCAGAATCCCGTCTGTTTTCAACATTATATAATTAGAAAATTGTAAGAGGAAAAATATTTGTTGTTATGGGTAGGTTTTTAAAGTTATAATCCAACAATAAGTAGTTTTTGGCTGGAATATTTTACATAATATACACATAGCGTTGTTTGATAAGTTGGAGGAAATTAATGATAAATGTGTCAAGAGGCTGGAACGAAAAACAGAAGAATTTAAGTATTTTTTTACAGAATCAAAAAACATTTAAAAAAGGAATCAATTTATTATTGGAAATGCATAGTTTATTGCACGATAAAAAGGTATGTAAAATAAATTCCAAAACATTTTATGACGACTTATGGGAAAATATGAAAGATGAAACTTGCAGAATTATCTCCAATAAAGAAACATCCATATTGTGGAATATTTGGCATATAACACGAGTTGAGGACATTATTTCAAATATAATAATTGGAAGGAAAGAGACAATATTTAATAAAGAAATTCAAACAAAATTAAATATAAAAATTAAGGACACTGGAAATGCGATGATATTTTCTGAAATAGAATCCTTTAATAAAAGTATAAATATAAAGGAATTAAAAGACTATAGAGTTAAAGTAGGGAAATCGACTCAAAAAATAATTAAGGTTATTGAATTTAGTGATATAAAAAGAAAGGTTGTAAAGAAAGAACTTGAAAAAATTAAACAAAATAATGGTGTAATAGACAATCCAAAATCGATTTGGCTGTTGGATTTTTGGGGAAAGAAAAACATACTTGGGCTAATAAATATGCCTATAACGCGTCACCAAATAGTTCACTTAAATGATTGTTTTAAGATAAAACAAAAGTATAATAAATAAAAAACATGAAGTAATAGAGTATTGACAATATAAAATAAATGTAGTATAATAAATATAAAGATATAGGAAATATTATGAATATTAAATATATTATTTTTGGGATATTTTCTCTGTCTTTATTATTCTCTTGCCGGACTAATAGAATTAAATTATTGAATAATGATTATCAAATTATTAATTATTCAGAAAATATATTAGATGGAAAAGAATCACAAAAAATATTGGAAATAAAAATAATTAACTCTGAAAAAATTACTCAAATAAATAATGCGACTAATCCTAAAATTTATATTGAATATAATAATAAAACATATTTTGCCATAGGAAATTTTTATTATCGATCAACTCCTCCCATTTATTGTGATTATTTTTTTCCGATGGATGAAAATTATAAAATATATGATTTTCAAGATAATTCAATAAAATTTATAGGATTTGAGAAAATAAAATAAAAACAACTGCGCCTAAGATGTCGATAAACGCTTTGCCGCCTTTCGGCGGCTAGGCTGCGAAAAACCGCAGTTGAGCGTGCGCTATGCGCCGGAACGCGCTTTGTGTAGTTTTTATCTGCCACATTTTTTGCGCTCATAAAAATGTTCAGCATTTTTCCTTATTGAACGCAAAAAACATTGTTTACAGACGGAACAATCAACCCATAATTTAGTTTACTTGAAAAATTGGTCGGTCTATAACTTTAAAAACACCGCATCCGGTAAAATAATTTTTATTTCTTTTTCTCTGTCTTTATCCTGCCAAAAAACAATATGCCTAACAATAGCTTTTACCGGAGAATAATGTTTTTCTTTTAACGCTTTTATCTGCTTACAAAATTTTGATGAGAATTTTAATATTTGGCTTTTTTCCAAAAAGCAACCTGTTTCGCAAATTGATAGTTCTCTGCCGCTCATAAGAGAATCTATTTCTATCTGTCTGTGAGCAAAAAAACTTAACACAACATCACTGTGAGAAAGTTGTAAACTGATTTCCTCCGGTACAGGATAATTGTTGTTATCAGTTGTTCTATCGATATTTTCAACATTAATTTTATCGAAAAAACTGCCGTTATATAAAATGTGCAGGTTTTGTTTTGCCCGCGTTATAGCGACATAAATTTCTCTTTTTCTTGCATCATCCAATTCATAAGAACGGCTTAGCGCTAGAAAAACATTATCAAATTCCCTGCCTTTGGTTTGGTGAATCGTGGAAACAAGAATAGAGCCTTCCGAAGCAGATATAAAATCTTCAAGTTTAGATTCGCGTACGAATTGTATAAAATCGCTTTTATACTTTGTTTTGTTATTTGTTTCCTCAAAATCATTGATGAGTTTCAGTGCACCGGGTAGATTACTGCTGCTACTGTAATTCTTATTGAGATTATTTTTTGCCTTTTGCCAAATCTCGTCGGTTATTGCGTAACTTTTCTTGTTTTTGTTAATATCATCAATAAACTTTCTAAGTTCCGCAAGATTATATAAATTGAAATCATTGTTAGTTTGGATTTTTCTGGCATTAATACCGTTTTTATTTAATAAACCAACAATGTTTAACACTTCTTCATTGGTCTCTGCGATAATACATGTTGAACCTGACGTTTTTTTATTTTGTATCATGTTCACAACCGGAATAGCGATATTTTCCGAAGATAATTTACAAATGCTGATATTACCATTCTTGTTTTTTATTGGTACGATTGGAATTGTTTTAAATCTACGCGTTATAGCATCAGCGAATTGATTGGCGAATCCCACAATATTGGCATTACTGCGGTAATTATCAACCAATTCATATTTTTTAGCGTCAGATTCGTTTAAAAGCGATTTAAAATGCTCGGAACTTGAACCTCTCCATTCAAAAATATTTTGATCGTCATCGCCAACGGCAATTATGCGCATATTTTCATTCTCTTTCATCAAGGCTTTAACCAGCGAATATTCCGCTTCGCTCATATCCTGAGCCTCGTCTATAACCAATACGGTCTTTGTTAATTTAGTCAGCTCAACTTCTCCGGCGTTAATTTTTTCAACTGTATATTTGATAATATTATCCGACTTCTCTATACTTCCTACTTTTCCCAGAAGGTCAAAACAGTAAGAATGAAAAGTCATAATTTGGATAAAATTAGCGGCATCGCCGATTAGCGTCATTAAACGTTTTTTAAATTCGGTAACCGCCGCCCGTGAAAATGTAAGCATAAGCATTTGCTCGTGTTTAACATCTTCCATCATAAAAAGCGACGCCAGTTTGTGGGTAAGCAGCTTTGTCTTGCCGCTTCCGGGACCTGCCGCTACAACGATATATTTCGAATCCTGATCATTGATAATATCCAATTGAGCTTGTGATAACTCGCTGAATAATTGGTTGAATTTTTTTGATGTAATGTTCCTTTCAATTTCATTTTTTCTGCCTTTGAAATATTTATTTAAAAAATTCCCGTAGTCTATTTCAAAGTAATCATTCACAAAGGTCATCGCTTCATCGTAGTTATTTATCATGCGGTTTGCATATTCGCCTACAATATGGATTTGCTGCCGTTTGTTTTGATAGTACTCCTCAAGCTGCGCGTAATGCTCTTTCTTGTATTGCGCTCTGTTATCCATCTCCAGCCGTTCAATCCGCATTGCATTATAAATCACCAAGAAACCGCCTTCTATTTTCATCGCGCCGATTTTAAGTAAATAATATAAAGCATCTTCGATTTCATCGGTTTTTGCTTTTTTACCAAACAAATTACGGTTAAATTCTTTTTTCAATTCAAGTATTGAAAAATCAACTTTGACATCTTCTGTATCCTGAAAATCTGCTTCGAGCGAAACTTTTGAGTATAAATAATCAATGATAACTCCCGCTATTCTGCATCGTTTGTCGCTTTTAACCTTCATTTCCGCTGTCAGGAAATAAGGTTTAAGCGTTATATGATTTTTATTGTATTCCCTCGTTTTTTTGACTAAACGCTTAATTGAATAATAGTTCAATATAGTGCCGAGCTTATTTATTGACGTATCAGGATATTTAGCCGCAAGCGCTTCGTTCATTTCTTTTATGTTGTAAGTTTTTTCTTCGTTCTCCAGATACAATAACAAAAAATTTTCGATATTACTGTGCGTAAGAAGTATAGTTTTAGAACGATTGCCTTTTTCGCGTTTTTTGATATATGCGGAAAGGTCTTTCGCATCGGCGAGAATATTCTCTTCGCGCAAAAGCCCGATAACTCTTATAACTTCTTCTTTGACTATACCAAGCTTATCTGATATGTAATCAACACGAGATTCGCCTTCTTCATCTTTGCCGCTTGTTTTGCTTCTTGCGCCAATAAGGCTTTGTATAATGCGAATAGCCTTTTGGCGGGAAGCGTCGTCAAACCGCGCGGAGTTATCTATCTTTGACCGCGCTTCTCCCATATTTTTGACCAAAATGCTGTCGGCAAAAATTCTGGACATATTTTGTTCGCGCCTAACAAATTTAGCCTGTTCTAACGCGTTTATTGCGGTTTTAACTCTGGTTTCCATGTCCGGCACAGAATCATTCCATCCGGACATTTTTGCGATTTCAAGCGCGGATTGCGATATTGATTCTCTTGATTTGATTAATTCCTTTAACGTTTTCCAAATCTGTTGAATCTCTTTTTGCGATAATTTGGTTTGGTTTAGCATAGTAAAATGCTTATTTAAATCTTCATCGTTATATAGCACATAACAATCGGCCATAATTTTCTCATCGCGTCCGGCGCGTCCCGCTTCCTGCACATAGTTTTCAAGCGAATCGGAAATATCGTAATGTATGACCATCCCGACATCTTTTTTATCTACTCCCATACCAAACGCCGTAGTCGCAACGATAATCTTTACCTCTCCGCACATAAAAGCGTCTTGATTAGCTGTGCGAATCTGCTTTTCCATTTGTCCGTGATACGGTCTTGCCGGATGTCCGTCCTCTGTAAGTTTCGCGGCAAGATATTCGGTTCGCTTTGTGCGCGAAACATAGACGATAGTCGGACAATTGCTGTCTGTTATAAGCTGGCGCAGTTTTAGATATTTTTCGTCGTCATTTTCTTCGCTGAAAATATGATAACTTAAATTTGCCCGCTCAGCGCTCGCCTTGAATACTTCAAGATCAAGCGACAGCTTTTCCTTAAAATAATTCTTAATATCTGTTATTACTTTTTGTTTTGCCGTTGCCGTAAAGCACGAAACGGGAATATTAATATTCTCACGTCTTTCTTTTTTCTCTTGCAAATTACGGATAAAATCGCCGATGTACAGATAATCAACACGAAAATCATGCCCCCATGAGGAAAAACAATGCGCTTCGTCAATAACAAATCTGACAACATTTCTTTTAAACAAAAGTATTTCGATTGATTTTGAACGCAAGGATTCAGGCGATATGTATAAAATGCTTGCCGAACCGTCTTCTACCCGTTCAATAGCTTTCGCTCTTTCAATTATATCTAACGAACTATTTATAGTTACCGCTTCTGTGATATGGTGTTGATTTTCAAGGTTATCGGTTTGATCTTTCATAAGAGATTGAAGCGGCGAAATAATAACCGTCAGTCCTTTTTCGTTTGCTCCCGCCATAAGCGCCGGCAGTTGAAACGTGATTGATTTACCGCCGCCCGTCGGAAATATCACAAGTATAGATTTATTTTCTACAGTGGCTTTTACCGCCATTTGTTGGAGCGGTATTCCTTCGTAACTTCTGAATTCGTCGAAATGAAAAAATCGTTTTAATGCCTTAGTTTCATCTAACGATTCATCGCAATACGCGCATGATGAGCATTTCTGGCTTCGTAAGAAGTGCAGGATATTTTCTACGCGGGGATAGTTTCTTAAAACCCATGGCGGCGTTACAGAATCGTATTGAATAACGTTAATTTGGCTAAGCGCATAACATAGTTCTACCGGGTATTTTTCCGCCAGTTTCCCGACAGGCGCATTTTCGCATATTTTGCCGGTAAAAGTTTCGCGTATTAGCGTAGAAACATTTTGCTGAAAATCTTTATAACCTATATAATGAAGAAAACCTTTAAATTCATCATGGCCGTTCAACAAAGCGTAATATATCTTTTTTAGCGGTTCATCTAATTCTTCAAACTTTGTCGCTTCGTCATAAAACAAATCTCTGGCATTTCTGGCGTCGTTAAACGGGTTATTCCGTTCATCCGAGGTTAACTTGTCGTTTTTTACCAGATGGTGGTACGGTTTTTTAGGAAACATAAGAGGCGATAAGTACAAAGTATCAATAAAGTGCTTTGCTCCGCATTCCTCTATTTCTTTTTTAAGGTATTTTAGATCGTGGTTGAGAATATTGTGACCGCAAATATATTTACTTCCGCGCAGAAAGCCTGAGAAGTCCTGCAGAGAATTTGAATGAAATTCTTGTCCGTCTCCCTTGATCGCTCCGATATCTAAAACTTTATCACCATATAACTCAATCTCGGCGTCAATAAAAACGATTTCTTCTGTGTTCAGATTTATTTTTTTCCTCTTTAATATATTAAATCTATTCTTAATCTGTTAATCCCGCAAGCACCCGATTGGGATAAAACGGACATTGTATAAATACGTGCAGATGCGTTTGCTTAGGCGTATTTAATCCCGAAATTTATTATACAGTGAGAAACTATATAATATGGCAAAAGCGGAAAAATGTTATTCAAACAAGTTTTTACAAATTTGCAATAAAAACGGCAATGGCCTCTTTTCAGGAACTCTGGAATAATATTTATAACCTTGTCTTTGCGTAATGAGCAAGAAGGTTATTTTTGACCATAATACGCATTCGTCCCATGTTTGCGTTCCCAATGTTTTTTGATAATATGTTCGGGCAGCGGTTTTGCATTTGAGTCAATCATTACGGTAAACAGCGCCATTTTGCTTATTTCTTCCAGAATAACGCTGTGGTACACAGATTGAGCCGCGCTGTTTCCCCATGTAAAAGGACCGTGTCCGGCAACCAGCGTCATTGTAATTTGCGAACAATCCAAATTGCCGTTTTTAAAAGTATTAACAATTAAATTGCCTGTTTCCATTTCGTAATTGTTTTTTACATCCTGCGGATTCATAAAACTTGTACACGGAATTTCATAAGCGCAATGATCGGCGTGAGTAGTGCCAAAGACAGGTATTGGTTTTCCTGTCTGAGCCCATGCGACTGCGTAAGATGAGTGCGTGTGCGTTACGCCGTATATTCCTTTAAAGTCACGGTAGAGGACAAGGTGGGTTTTTGTGTCGGAAGACGGTTTGAGGTCGCCTTCGACAACCTTTCCCTCAAGATCGACTAACACCATCTTTTTGGGCATTAATTCGTTGTATTCCACGCCGGACGGTTTAATGGCGAATATTCCCTTGTCAGGATCAAAAGCGGAGGCGTTCCCCCATGTGTAAATAGCAAGATTCTGCCGCTTTATTTCAAGGTTCGCCTCGTATGATTCTTCCCGTAACGTTTTGTATATATCCATAATTAATCCTTTTCACATAACGAACTGACTAGACCAATATGCTTCGTTACGGCGTAATTCGTCCTGTAAACGAGACGGTTTTGTATCTCTGTCGATAAGCACAAACTCAATGCCGCTCATTTCCGCAAAATCCCGGAAATACTCAGCGTTCAGAGCGGAACTGTATACCGAATGGTGCGTACCGCCTGAAATTATCCATGCCTCAGCGGCGCCGCTTAAATTGGGATACGGCTTCCAAAGCGCTCGGGCGACAGGCAGTTTAGGCATGGCGTTTTCAATTTTGACGGTCTCGATTTCATTTACAATCATTCTGAAACGGCTGCCAAGATCGATAAGCGTCGCAAGTACCGCATGCCCGGGAGCGGCGTCAAACACCATACGCGCGGGGTCCGCCTTGCCGCCTATTCCAAGCGGATGAACTTCAATACGCGGTTTGCCGTCCGCGATGGAAGGACATATTTCAAGCATATGAGCGCCAAGAGCGGCTTCTTTGCCCGGCTCAAAATGGTAGGTGTAATCTTCCATAAAGGAAACGCCGCCTGATAATCCCGAAGCCATAACTTTGGCGGCTCGTGTGAGCATGGACTGTTTCCAGTCTCCTTCCGCGCCGAAGCCGTATCCCTGTTCCATAAGCCGCTGGCAGGCAAGACCGGGCAGCTGCGGCAGCCCGTGAAGATCTTGGAAAGTAGTGGTAAAAGCTCCTGCGTGTTCCGTTTCAAGCATTTCTTTAAGGGCGATTTCTATTTTTGCCTGTTCAAGCATTGCATCTCTTGGTTTGCCGTTCTGTTTCAGTTCAGGCGCAAGATCGTATTTTACGGCGTATTCTTCCGCCAATTTTTCCGCCTGCGTATCGCTTATTTTCGCGTAACGGGCGGCAAGGTCGCCTATGCCCCATGTGTTCACCTGCCAGCCGAATTTGATTTGAGCTTCGACTTTGTCGCCTTCGGTTACCGCCACTTCCCGCATATTGTCTCCCAACCGCATAACGGTAGAATCCATTCCGTCTTTTCTAGCCGCGGCGGCTCTCATCCACACGTCCATACGGCGGCGCAGTTCCTTATCCTGCCAGAAACCTGCCACTACTTTGCGCTTAAGCCTCATCCTCGTATGGATATAACCGTGTTCACGATCGCCGTGCGCCGACTGGTTCAGGTTCATAAAATCCATATCAATTGAAGACCATGGGATATCCCGATTAAATTGAGTGTGGAGATGCAAAAGCGGTTTGCGGTTTATAGCAAGCCCCTGTATCCACATTTTTGAAGGCGAAAATGTATGCATCCATGTTATGATACCTGCGCAGTTGTTTGACGCGTTCGCTTCTTCAAAAAGACATCGTATTGCGTTAGGTGTTATTGCCGTAGGTTTCAATACTACCGTGCCTGAAAGTATGGAATCCTTGTTGAATTCATCGGTCATAATACGGGCATGATCGGCAACTTGTTTAAGTGTTTCATCTCCGTAAAGGTCTTGGCTTCCTACAATAAACCAGTATTCGTATTTTTTAAGATTCATAATCACCTCTTTTCAAATTTTCAACCGCGGCTTTTTCAATTTTGAGTCCTACAGTATAACGTTCCATAAATTTTCTAAAGCTTTCAACATCTTTAGGATCAGGTTCAATCTTTATTCCTGTCTTTCCGGCAAAAACTTTTTCCGCAAGAAATTTTTCCAAAGTTTCTTTTCCTTCGCGCATAAACGCGGCAAGAAGAGCAATGCCCCACGCTCCGCCTTCCCCTGCGGATTCCATCACAGAAACAGGCGCGTTAAAGACCGCAGCCATATAGCGCTGTCCTACGCTTTTTATTTTAAACAAGCCGCCATGCCCCAATAGACTGTCTATCTTCGCTTTTTCTTTTTCCGTGAGAATATCTATGCCGTACTTTAATGTCGCCATGCTCGAAAAGAGAAGTGTCCGCATAAAATTTGCCAGATTAAAATTACTATCCGGCAGACGCGCGAACAGAGGACGCCCTTCCTCAATTCCCGTAATAGTTTCACCGGAATAGTAATTGAAGGAAAGAAGACCGCCGCAATCATCTTCCGCTTCCAGAGCTTTGTTATACAACATATTGTAAAGCGCTGTTTTGTCCGGCTTGTCCGACTTTGCTACGCTTATATCAAGCAGTTCGCCGAACAATTTTATCCAAGCGTCAATATCGGAAGTACAGTTGTTGCAGTGAACCATAGCCACAGGTTTTCCCGCGGGGGTAGTAACAATATCAATTTCAGGGTATACCTTTGACAGTTCTTTTTCCATAACGATCATTGCGAAAATAGAAGTGCCTGCCGAAACATTGCCGGTACGCTCCGCCACGCTGTTAGTCGCAGCCATGCCCGTTCCCGCGTCTCCTTCCGGCGGGCAGAGAGGGATACCGTCCCGTAAACAGCCGGATGGATCGAGCAGTTTCGCTCCCTCTGCCGTGAGGGTTCCCGCGTTTTCACCGGCGTTTTGGATAGTGGGGAGAATATCCGCAATTTTCCATAGGTAATTATGTGAAGCGATAAGATCATCAAACTGTTTTATCATTAAAGGATTGTAATTGCCGTTATCCACCGGAAACATACCGGAAGCGTCGCCAATGCCAAGCGTTTTTTTACCGGTTAATTTCCAGTGCATGTATCCCGCAAGAGTCGTTATAAAATCAATATCCTTTACATGCGGCTCGCCGTTCAGTACCGCCTGATATAAATGTGCGATGCTCCAACGCTGGGGTATATTGAATTTAAATTTTTCGGTAAGCAGGACGGCGGCTTTTTCGGTAATAGTATTGCGCCATGTACGGAAAGGAACAAGCTGATCGCTGTTCTTGTCAAATACAAGGTATCCGTGCATCATTGCGGAAATGCCGATAGCGCCAACCGAAGAAAGGGCAAGCCCATAACGGTCTTTTACATCAAGCGCCAAATTCCTAAAACAGTCCTGCAGTCCTTTCCAAACATCGCCAAGATGATACGTCCAAACTCCGTCTTCCAGCCTGTTCTCCCATTCGTGATTGCCTTGCGCTATAGGCGTGTAATGCGTGTCAATTAATACCGCCTTTATCCGCGTGGAACCAAGTTCGATTCCAAGAGAAGTTTTATTCTCGATAATAGCCTGTTTTGCATCCATATTATTTATTTCTTAATCCGTCTCTATTTTAAACGAATATCCGTAAAAAGGAAATAACTCTTTTACGGCTTATGCTTATAAGTCGCGCAGGTTCCTAAACAAGATAAGTTTTAGAGTAAACTCATTTATTTCTCCGGTTCTGCGGTTAGTCCATTCGTAATGTAGGATAAATATTAATTAACAAAAAAGATAGATATTAAACGGATAATATTTGCAGATAACATTAGGAATATTTTTAGATCTCAAGTTTATTAACGGAATTTCACAAAAACTGCGTTAATAACGGAACGCGTCTTTTTTCTTGCCGATTTGTTGTTTTATTATTATTTTATATATAGAGGTAATTATGGTTACGACGACAAAATCTGAATGGGTTGCGGATGTGGTAACTATGACGTGCAAGAATACAACCAATAATGTAGTTGTTCTTTTTGAAAAGTTAGGGAAAATCTTGAATGGTAAAATTAAAGATATTCCTCTTAATCTAATAAATGAATGGAGAATTGAAGAAAAAGGAGAAAAAAATATCAGAAATACGATAACGGAAGCAGAAGAAATATTTTTAAGAGCGTATAGAGAGGAGAATAATGACAACGACTGTAAATGACGAATGGGTTGCGGATTTGGTAAAGATGACGTGCAGGAATACGAAGAATAATATTGTTATTTTATTCAGAAAAATAAACGGAAGCTTGATTGGAGAAATAAAGAACTTGCCGATGAAAATAGTAATCAAATGGGCGACAGAAGGACGAGGAAATATAAGCATAAAAAATACAGTAACCGAAGCTGAGTTTATTTTTATAAAAGCATATCTTGAACAAAAGAAAAAAAAGGCAGCGGCAGTAATAGAAATGAGCAAAAACGGTTATCGTTTACCAACAGAAGAGGAATGTGAGTATGCGTGCCGAGCCGGGACAACGACAGCGTACAACACTGGGTGGTATTCAGCAAACAGCGAAAGTAAGACGCATCAGGTAGGATTAAAAACCGCCAATACGTAGGGACTGTATGGTATGCACGGGAATGTGTATGAGTGGTGCCGGGATTTGTACGACTCAGGTTATTATACAAGTAATCCTGTAAATAACCCGACTGGGCCTGGAATCGGCTCTAGCTTGGCGGTATGCGGCGGCATTTATTCCAGCGCAGAAAGGCAGTCAGGTTGTCTGCGATACAATTGTATCGACAGGATTTAAAAGCACCGTAATTATTGAAGTCGAAAGCAGTGTAATTACAGTACGTCCGTTAACCCGTCTTTTTTTGTCCGAAATACAAAGTTCCGCAAATACGGAAAATCTTAATATCAATCTGCAGACCGGAAGGATCAGAGTCGATGTTAAAACGCCGGCTGGAACAAAGGCAAGTACCAAAGTCCGGAGTCCGAGCGCAGCCGCTTCCGTATGCGGAACCGTTTTTGATTATAGATACAAAAAACCTTGCCGTATCCTAAGATTGCGTAGCATGAGCGGCTTAGACGGTATCATGGTGTCAGTCAACAGCGGCGCTGCAAACAAAATTGACGCCGAAAGCAAGACCGTAAGCCCTGTAGATGTAATTAAATCAGGCGTATTGCCCTCCAGCCCTGTTGGAACAACCGCCGCGCCGTCATAAGTACCGGCAGAGAAGGACATACGGCGGTAATAACGCTGAAGTTACGATTGAAATTAAATATTAAAACCACCAGTTGAGTAATACATAACGCCGCTTTAAAAGGGAGCACTAGTATCTTCAAGGTTATTAGAGGTTTTTCGTTGTTTTTATGTTTTCGGGGATTTTCTGCAAGAAATGAAAAAAAACATTGGTAAATTTGCACAAGTTATATTATATTTATATGAATACCATTGGATAATCTAAATTAAGGATATATAGTGACTAAACACGATTTCCCCAAAATCCACTTTTATGATCAGGATTTTGTCGATATCTATGATAAAACATGGGCGTGGATTGAGGATTGCTGGAATAATGAAGGCGTAAAGAACGGCATAGAAGGGAAGTTCTTTTCGTATCCGGAATCTCCCGTTGTTAATCAGGCTGATGCGATTTTTTCCTCATTTTTCCTTGTATATTCCAATAGAATTTATCAGGCTAATTCAACATTGGATTTATTTTACAGCCGTCAGGAGCCAAACGGAGCTATACGCTGCGCTTACGATATTTCTAACGGTTCTCCTTCCGCAGACCGCGATAATCCGGAAGGGCTTGGAATTCCTCTGTTTGCCTGGGCGGAACACAATATTTACCATAAGTCCGGCAATAAAAAACGGGTTAAGGATACGCTTCCTATTCTGTGTAAATATTCATCATGGATAGATTCAGTCTTCAAAAAACCTAACGGTCTTTACAAAGCGCCGCTTTGCGCGACCGGAATGATCAATCTGCCTCGGGGAGACGCCTATTACCCAATGGATTTTAACGTCATGATGGCGGTTAATATGCTCTATATGTCGGCATTAGCTGATATTTTAAACGACAAAGAGACAAGCTTTCAGTACAAGCGCCAGTATTTTTCCCTGAAAACAAGAATTAATTCCCTTATGTATAATACGGCGGACGGTTTTTACTATGATATCTGCAAGAATGAAAAACAGGTTCCCATTAAAACAATTGCGGGTTTTTGGCCGTTATTAGCTGAAATCCCGAACGGGGAAAAAGCGGAGCAAATAATCGCCAAACTTACCGATCCCAAGTTCTTCGGCACTCCTCATCCTTTTCCGTCTCTTTCTGTTTCTGAAAAAGACTTTGATGAAAACGGACGCGGTTACCGCGGCTCGGTGTACCCTCATCTTGTTTTTATGGTAATAAAAGGCCTTGAACGTTACCAGCGGTGGGACATTGCAAGGGAGAGCGCAATAAGGCATGTTTATTTTATGCTGGATTCTATGAGTCCTGACGGAGATCATCACAGGGGTAACCTTTGGGAAGCGTATATGCCTACAAAGGAAGGACCTGCAAAATGGCCGGGCAAGGCGGCCTTTCCGCGCCCTCAGTACCTTACCTATGACGCGCTTTCTATAATTTGCCTGACAATAGAAAATATTGTAGGGCTGTCAATTTCACTTCCGCGCAAAACAGTAGACTGGGTTATTCCAAATCTTGAAATTATGGGCGTGGAAAATCTTTCCCTTAAAAATAATATGATAACAATTCTTTCCAACAAGAGCGGCAGGGGCTGGGAAATACAAATGGAAAGTGAAAAACTCTATTATTTTACAATTAACATTCTCGGCGTTAAGGAAAAGACCTTGCCTATTCCTTCCGGAAAATGTTCAATACTTATAGATAAATTGTAATAATATGAAAAGTACAACTCTTACCGCTATTCTTGAAATTGGCTCCACCGGAATCAGGCTCCATGTTGCGGAAATTTACCCTGACGGCCAGTGGCAGGTGCTTGAGCGCGCCGTGCGGCCTGTAGGGCTTGGACGCGATGTGTTTACTTCCGGCGTGCTTTCCCGTGAATCGATACTTGAATGCCTTACTGTCCTTCAAAATTACCGCGAGCTTTTGGAAGGCTGGGAAATTGCAGATAACAACATTCATGTAATAGCGACAAGCGCTCTGCGCGCAGCGCGTAACAGAGATGTTTTTATTGACCGCGTGAGGCAGGAAACCGGTTTTAATTTATCCATTGTAGAAGGAATAGAGGAAAACAGGCTTATGTACCTTGCCGTGCGTTTTGCTTTGAAACAGGATCTTCCCCTGTTTTGGCGCGCCAACTCCATGATAATCGAAATCGGCGGCGGTTCAACGGAAATTATGCTTTTGCGGCGCGGGCAGATGGTCGCAGCTCACAGCCTTAAAATGGGAACTATAATTATAGATCAACACTCGCGTTACGGCATCGGCGCAGGCCTTGTTTATGAGCGTTATCTTAATGAAAATATCAGGAACACTCTTGGTATGTTAAATCTGGAAATGGATTTTGCACATGTAAGGACGGTAGTAGCCGCCGGAACCGACGCCCGTCTTGCCGCAGATCAGGCAGGAAAGGAACTTAACGCAAACTGCCGGATTATAGAACGGGAAGATTTTTTTAAGTTTACTGAAAAGGTGTGCGGTTACAGCATAGAAAAATGTATTCATGAATTTGGTTCTTCGTATGCCGATGCAGAAGGGCTTATTCCCGGCCTTTTGGTATTAAAACTTTTTTTGGAACGCACAGGAGCCGCCAATGTCGCCGTTCCGTATGTTACGATTAGGGACGGCTATCTTGTCGATTTGGCATCCGGCGTTGATGCCTCGCTGCAGGACGACTTTTTTTCTCAAATTATCGCTTCCGCCGTAAATCTTGGACGGAGATTTCATTTTGATGAAGCCCATGGCCGCTATGTCGCAAGATGCTGCATGACGTTATTTGACGCTCTGGCAAAGGAACACGGCATGAACCGCCGGCACCGCATAATGCTGGAAATTGCCGCCATACTTCATGATATAGGAACTTATATAAGAACATCGGGTCATCAAAAGCACGGACATTACATTGTAGCCAATTCGGAAATATTCGGACTGCACAATGACGAGCTTAACATTATAGCAAACGTGATTAATTACCACAGGGGCGACCCTCCGTCTCAGTCAGATATTGAGTACGTTAAACTTCAGCGCGAAGAACGCGTCCTTGTGCTGAAAATGGCTTCTATTTTAAGAGTTGCAGACGCTCTTGATCGCGGACATTCGCAGCAAATAAAAAATATTACCGTAGAACGCCGAAGAGAAACGATGGTTCTTCATGTAGACAGAACATACGATCTTTCTCTTGAATTAATGGGTATAGAAGAAAAGGGAGGAATGTTTCAGGATGTTTTCGGATACAAGGTTATTATTGGTTAGGTGATTTTTTCAAGATGAATATAAATGAAAGCGCATTTTACCCCTCTGCGGTAATTTTTGATATGGACGGTCTTATGCTGGATACCGAAAGGCTGTCAATTCCCCTTTGGGCGGAAGCCGGCAATATATTTGGATATATTATCACTGAAGAAATTGTTCTTCGCATGGTTGGGATAAGCAGCCAAAAAACACGCGGGCTTTTACTTGATGAATTCGGTCCTGATTTTCCTTATGACAGCGTTTGTGAAAAGTTCAGAGTTCTTGTAAAAAAAGAAATAGAGAAAAACGGAGTTCCGAAAAAGTACGGACTTATCGAATTGCTTGATCGCCTTGCCTCGGCAAAAATTCCGCTCGCGGTTGCGACTTCTACGCGCAGGGCTACGGCTCTGGAAATGCTGGGTAAAGCGGACATACTGGACAGGTTCAGCGCAGTTGTCTGCGGCGATGATGTTGTTAACGGCAAACCGGCGCCGGATATTTTTCTTCTTGCGGCGGAAAAACTTGGAATTTCTCCCTCTGCCTGCGTCGGTTTCGAAGATTCTCCTGCCGGTCTTAAAGGACTACATTCCGCAGGAATACGTTCGATTTTTATCAAGGATGTTATTGAACCGCCGCAGGATGTTCTTGCAACTGTCTGGCGCAGATGCAATGACTTAAAAGAAGCCGCGGAATTGTTTAATTTGTAATCAATGTGTTATAATAAATTTTATGGAACAATCTGCTGATAACGAATCAACTTTTCCTTGCTTAAACCGCGATCTTTCTTGGGTGGATTTTAATGAGCGCGTACTCGAAGAAGGACTGCGTAAAGATTTACCGCTGCTTGAACGTTTCCGCTTTTTGTCAATTGTTTCATCTAACTTTGACGAATTTTTCATGGTCAGGGTTTCGACAATCAAGAGAATGCTTAATACGGAAGGAATAACGCTTGATCCTTCCGGTTTGCTTCCTGCGCAGCAGCTAAAGGCCATTTCAGAAAAAGTTCATTCTATTATGAACAGACAATATAAATGTCTGCGTAATGATATTTTCCCAGGACTTGCAAAAAACGGATTATCGCTTATGCAGCCGGATTCATGGTCTGTTTCCCAGCTTGATTTCCTTAATTCATATTTTTTAACCCAGATTTATCCTGTTCTTACTCCCCTGCGTCTGGAAACCGAAAAGCCCATACCTGTTATGGAAAGCAAGGCGCTTCATGCCGCTTTCCTTCTTGAACCGGAACATTCAGTAGGCTTGTTTCCTGAAGAAAAACAAATGGTTATTGTGCCGCTCCCGTCTGTACTGGACAGAATTATCTGGCTGCCAAACTCAGGCAGTATGATAGTTAACGGCAGAGAAATGGAGATGCTTCAAATTGCGCTGCTTGAAGATGTGATAACGACATGGGGTGCATATCTGTTTCCCGGTTTTTGCGTAAAGGAAAGTATGTTATTCAAAATTAACCGTGACGCTGATTTTTCCGTAGACGAGCAGAGGGATGAAGATTTTGTTGAAGCAATGGCGGAAGTTCTGGAGAGCAGGGAACGATCCGATGCAATACGTATGGTTTATTCTTCCGGAAGCATAAAGTTAAGGGATGAGCTTGCGCAACGCTTTTCACTTAGCGCTGATGATCTTTATGAAGTAGACGGTCCGATTAATCCTGCGGATTTTCTGGAACTTGGAAATGTGGCAGGTCTGGAAGATATTAATGAAAAGCCATGGAAGACATATCAATCAACTGATTTTAACGAAGAAACGCCGATTTGGGACAGTATAAGCGCAGGCGATTGCATGCTTCACATGCCGTATCAGTCTTTTGATCCTGTCGTGCGTTTTTTTCAGGAAGCGGCCTCTGATCCGCAGGTAATATCAATCAAGACCGCTCTTTACAGAACAGGCGGCGCAATTCCCGGAAGCGGCATACACTCAAGCTCCGCCTATTCGCCGGTTGTAAAGGCGCTGGAACAGGCTGCGCTTAACGGAAAGCACGTAACGGCAGTTGTGGAATTGAAAGCCCGCTTTGATGAAGAACGTAACATTTCATGGGCAAACAGGCTGGAAAAAGCCGGCGTTATTGTAGTGTACGGGCTTTCTCACCTTAAGATACATTCAAAAGTTACAATGGTAATGCGCCGTGAAAATGAGCGCATAAAGCGTTATGTGCATCTTTCTACCGGCAATTACAACGACAGAACAGCGAAATACTATGAAGATATCTGCCTGTTTACATGCCGCGAAGATATTGCCTATGACGCAGGTCTTGTTTTCAATATGCTGACAGGCTATTCTTCGGTTCAGCAAATGATGAGGCTGACAATAGCTCCGTCGGGACTTAAACGCCGTTTTCTGGACATGATAAGAAGGGAAGCGGACAGATCAAGGCATGATTATCAGGCTAAAATCATGGCAAAGTTGAATTCACTTACCGACATTGATATTATTAAGGCGCTGTACGAAGCTTCCTGCGCCGGCGTAAAAATTTCACTTTGCGTACGCGGCGTCTGTACGTTAATTCCCGGGATACAAGGAGTTTCTGAAAACATCCGCATAATCAGCGTAATAGATCATTATCTTGAGCATTCAAGAATTTATTACTTTGCCAACGGAGGAGCTGAAGAACTCTATTTATCAAGCGCGGATTGGATGCCGCGTAACCTTGAACGCCGTGTTGAATTGTTATTCCCTGTTCAGGATGAAAAGATTCGCATGGAAGTGACAGGTATTCTTAATGACTATTTCCTTGATAATTGCAATGCGCGTATCCTTGATAACAGAGGAGTATGGACGCAGCTTAACTCTGCCGGAGAAAAACCGTTCCGTGTTCAGAAGGAAATGCTTTCCAGAGCGGAAAGAGCAGGTGAAAATCAGAGAGCCGCTAAACTTGAATATAATGTCCGCCGCAGTCCTCCACAATCAACAGAAAGATAAAAAGGAGTAAATTATGTTTGATATGTATTATTTAATTTTGGTTGTTCCCACAATCTTGCTTTCAATGTGGGCGCAGATAATGGTAAAGTCCACTTTTGCAAAGTATTCAAAAGTGCAATGTTCACGCAGAATCACTGGAGTAGACGCCGCCGCCATTTTGTTAAAATCAAATAACATAAACAATGTCAGCATTGAAGCTGTCAGGGGTTCGCTTACCGATCATTATGATCCTTCCGCGAAAAAACTGCGTCTTTCAGAGCCTGTGTACGGCGTCCCTTCCATCGCCGCAGTCGGCGTTGCCGCTCATGAAACGGGGCACGCAATCCAGCATGCCGTCCACTGGAGTCCTCTTTTCTTGCGCAGCACGCTTGTGCCGGTTGCGAATATCGGTTCGTCAATCGGTCCTTGGCTTGCGATAGCGGGGCTTGCGCTTTCATTTCCGATTTTAATCAATATTGGGATTTTATTGTTTGGCGGCGCTGTTCTTTTTTATGTAATAACCCTGCCTGTTGAATTTAATGCGTCTGACAGAGCGATAAAAATATTACGCGCAAATAAAGTTCTTAGCGAACAGGAGCTTAAAGGCGTTAAAAAAGTATTAACAGCCGCCGCAATGACTTACGTGGCTTCCGCTCTTACGGCAATTATGAGTTTACTGCGCCTTATTTTATTGTCCCGCAGCAGAAGAAGGTAAATGTGTTTAGATATTTCAAATTTTTGAACTGCTTTTTTCTGAAATGCCTAATGTGTTACTTCTTGGCTTTACTCCCTCATGGGGACGCGGCGCATTAGGTCCTTCTTCAAAGTTATAAAATGCAAGACGCGCGTCAGGATCAATTTTTACAAGAACGTCCGCGGCGGAATTAACAGTTATAATATACTGCTCATACGGGCTGAAAGCGCGGCAGGCGGGACAGGCGCACCATACATATTCCATATCTTTGTCCGGCAGAAGGTGAAAAATACGCGGAACAGTTAAAGCCTTAATGGCATGGGTAAACAGAGTATACGAATTTTCCGAGATAATGGAAGTGGTTTTTGGATTGGTCGGACAAAAATGGGGAGACGATTTCCTTTTGCCGTGTTCCATGCGGAATAATTCACGGTGAAAAAAGAACAGCTTCTTTGGCAGAAGCAGGGATAAATCATGCCCTCCAGCTTCAATATTAAGCGAATACTTTTTGATCAGTTTGATATATTTGCCGCTTCTGCTTTTAAAAAATTTGTCACCCAATGAAAAAACCAGCGTGTCGTAACCGTTTCCGGCAGCCCATTTAACGATTTCCGGGCGTTCTATATTGCTTGTTTCTCTTTTTATAAACAGTCTTTTTCTGTCCATAAGTATAATATATGGTATTTAATCGCGTAAGAATATACAATAGGTCAATGGACTTCGATGTAGCGGTTATCGGCTGCGGGGTTTCGGGCGCAAATATAGCCCGTCGTCTTTCGGTATACAGCATAAAAACCGCCATTCTGGAAAAAGCCGCGGATGTTTCCTTTGGAACTTCAAAGGCAAATTCCGGTATCATTCACGGCGGATTTCACCACAACAAAAAGTATCTGAAGGCGCGGCTTGAAATTCAGGGCAGCCTGATGTTTGACCAACTGCGCAGAGAACTGAACTTTCCGTTCCGGCGCTGCGGAATAATTGTCGCCGCCCTTCATGAAGAAGAGATGAAGGCGGTCGAACATCTTTATATGCAGGGAGTAGAGAACGGCGTTATCGGGATTGAACTTTGCTCCCGCTCCCGGATACTTGAACTTGAGCCGAAACTTTCAGAAGACGCTGCTGGTGGGCTTTATGCGCCGGGCGGCGGAATAATAGAACCGTACCGTTTTGTTTTTGCCCTTGTTGAGTCGGCGCTGAAAAACGGCGTAGAACTGTTTACAAATTTCAAAGCGGACAAGGCTGCGCGGGAAGGAGATTTTTGGCGTATCTGCGCCGAAGACGGCAGGGAAATAAAGAGCCGTTACGTAATAAATGCCGCAGGTCTTTTTGCCGATGAAGTGTCGAAAACTTTCGGCGCTGAGGAGTTTACAATCAGCGCGAGAAAGGGCGAGTATTTTCTTTTGGACCGCCTCACAAAAGCCTGTCCTTCAAAAGTGGTCTTTCCGGTTCCTACCGCAGTTTCAAAGGGAATGCTTGTTATCCCGACTGTAGAAGGGACGGCTCTTGTCGGCCCTACTGCCGATGCCGTCGAAGACAAGAATGATTTTTCTACAACTACAAAACGGCTGGAACAAATAATTATTTCAGGCAAGACTATGATACCGTCTCTCAGTCAAAACGATGTTATTACAAATTTCGCAGGTCTTCGCCCGTGTCTGGGTGAAGATTTTTATATTGAAGCTTCTGCGAAAGCGCCCGCCTTTGTGCAGGTAGCCGGTATACAAAGTCCGGGACTTACTGCGTCTCCCGCAATCGGTGAATACGTTAAAAATATTCTGCTGGAAATGGGACTCAGCCTGACGGAAAAACCGCGCTGGAATCCTTATGTCGAAAATCGTCCGTTGGCAAGGGAGCTTAATTTAAATGAACTAGACAGTCTTATTGTAAAAAATCCGGCATGGGGTAATATTGTCTGCCGCTGTGAAAATGTCAGCGAAGCGGAAATTATTCAAGCTGTAAAACTCGGGCACACTACTTTGGACGGAGTGAAGTACTTTACCCGCGCGCAAATGGGGCGCTGTCAGGGCGGCTTTTGTACTTACAAAATAATAAAGATAATAATGAGGGAAACAGGGCTTTCATGGAATGAGATAACAAAACACGGCGGGAAAAGCCGCATATTGGAGGCATCATTAAATGATGGTTAACGTTCAATTTATGCGCGCGGCTATGCAGCCGCAATTAAGGATATTTTTGTGAGAGAACTTAACTGTGATGCGGCCGTAATCGGCGGCGGAGCGGCCGGAATGGCGGCGGCGCTTGAGCTTGAGGCAGAAGGCTTTACCTGCGCAATTATCGAGAGGGAAGATCACCTTGGCGGAATACTCATGCAATGTATACACAACGGTTTTGGCTTGCATGAATTTTCCGAAGAACTCACAGGTCCCGAATTTGCGGAACGTTTCATTGAGCGCGTAAAAAAATCAAAAATCGCCGTTTACCTTAACACAACCGTTACGCGATTTACCCACTCAAGGGAACTTTACTGCGTTTCTCCATCAGGCGCGATAAAAATACAATGCCGCGCTGTAGTGCTTGCAATGGGCTGCCGTGAACGTAACCGGGGTAATGTACGCATACCCGGTTCGCGTCCTGCCGGAATTTTTACCGCAGGTCTCGCGCAGCGTCTCGTGAATATCGAAGGATATATTCCCGGAAAGGAAGCTGTAATTATCGGTTCCGGCGATATCGGGCTGATTATGGCGCGGCGTATGAGCTGGGCAGGCTGCAAAGTAAAAGCCGTAGTGGAAATTATGCCGTATCCCGCAGGGCTTACGCGCAACATCGTTCAGTGCCTTAATGATTTTGACATTCCGCTTTATCTTTCGTCCCAGACCACATGTATTTTCGGCAATGATCGTGTAGAAGGAATCGAAGTAACTCCAATGGAAAACGGCGCGCTTGCGCCGGAAAAAAGTTTCCGTATAGACTGCGACACAGTTCTGTTATCAGTAGGCCTTGTTCCCGAGAACGAGCTTTCCAAAACCGCAGGCGTAGAATTAAACAGCGTAACGAACGGCCCTCTTGTGGATTCAACCCTGATGACAAATACGGAAGGAGTTTTTGCCTGCGGAAACGTACTGCATGTCCATGACCTTGTAGATTGGGTCTGTGAAGAAAGCCGCCGCGCAGGACAGTATGCGGTTCAATGGCTGCGAGGAGATCGTCCTTTACTGCAAATACGCGCAAGAGCCGGTTCAAATGTGCGTTATGTGAACCCTGTGCGTATTGCGCCCGATTGCGAAAACCACATCTACCTTCGTTCGATGATTGTAAAAAACGATGCTGTGCTGGAAATACGCCTTGATAACCGCGTAATCCGCAGTAAAAAGGAGCGTCATGTTCAGCCTTCGGAAATGATAAATCTAAAACTGTCTCCGAAAGATTTAGAAGGAATTGAAGTAAACTCCGATTCCGTTTTGGAATTCGTAATTAATTAGGAATTAAAATGAGAAAACTGACCTGTATTGTATGTCCGATAGGCTGTTCACTGGAGGTGGAGGAAAATGCTTCTGTGCAGGATATCGAATCCGGGAATCTTTCCGTAACGGGGAACCGCTGTCCGCGCGGCGCGGTTTACGCACTGGAGGAAATTCGCGCGCCAAAACGAGTTGTAACCGCTACCTGTAAAATTGAAGGAGAAGCGGAACATTCTGTAAGGCGCGTTCCGGTAAAGACCGTTTCTCCCTGTCCGCGTGAAAAGATTTCCGCATTGTTAGACGATATTTATAAATTGAATATTACCCTTCCCGTAAAAGCAGGAGACATTCTTATCTCAGACTGGAAGGGCGAGGGGATAGATGTGGCTGTGACAAGGACAATCGCCTGAATGTCTATTGCATTGCCGTAAGATCTTCTTTTGTGATACTCAATTTCCCGTCGGCTTTTCTAGTTGCAATAGATTTAAAATATTTAGCATATTGCGTATCCATTACGGCAATATGGGATAATACCCAATCTTTCAGGAAATATGCCAATTTTTCAAGCACCAGCCTCTTTCCCGCTTCAAAATCTTTTACTGTTTTTAAGACTGTAATCACAAATGCATCATGAGCTTTTTTATGTTCTGTATAACCTTGGTATTTCGTAGCAACCATATATTTTTCTTCAGTTGAAAAATGGTCCTTTATGTATTGCACCGCCTGCTGAATCACACCCTTAAAGAACTCCCGTTCTTCTTCTTCTTTTCCGGTTGCATGGTTGAATAAATTGTTTACAAAATCCAGCAGCCCCTTGTGCTGGTCGTCAATAACTTTAATTCCCATAGAGTACCTGTCAGACCAGACAACATGCTTATCATTGGAATTATTTTGACCTTTTTGCGCCATATTGAAAATATATCAGAAAATAATAAATTATACAAGAAAAAACGGTATGCTGAAATCAATGCAAGCTTTAGGCCGGGATATGATGTCTTTATAAATCATGTATTGTGATTTTTCCGTATAACCGTTATTGTATGTACAATGCTGTCAAAAACAAGAAATTTCTGCATTATTGCGCATATTGACCACGGCAAGTCGACACTGGCTGACAGGCTGATACAAAAGGCTCACCTTGTTGATGACCGTAATTTTAAAAATCAAATCCTCGACAATATGGATATTGAACGTGAACGCGGCATTACAATAAAAAGTCAGGCGGTAACAATTCCTTATACGGCGGCGGACGGCAATGAATACAAACTTAATCTTGTTGATACGCCGGGTCATGTTGATTTCAGCTACGAGGTAAGCCGCGCAATTAATTCCTGTGAAGGGGCTCTCCTTTTGGTAGATGCCACACAAGGAGTACAGGCGCAGACTCTTTCCAATATGTATCTTGCGCTTGAACATAATCTGGAAATAGTGCCCGTGATCAACAAGATCGATATGCAGGCAGCCGACATATCGGCGGTGAAAAGGCAGATTGACAAGGATTTGGGGCTTGATGCGGAAAGCGCTCTTTTGGTTTCCGCGCGGCTGGGTAAGGGAATTGATGAACTGTTGGAAGCGATTGTAAACCAAATTCCCCCTCCGTCAGGCGATCCCGATTTGCCGTTACGCGCCTTAATTTTCGACTGTCATTATGATTTATACCGCGGCGTTGTGGTTCATCTCCGTCTTTTTGACGGAAAGATAAAAAAAGGAATGAAAATTTCCTTTATGTCAAACGGCTCTGTATATGAAGTTGAGACCGCCGGCGTTTTTAAGATTGCGCTTGTAGAAACAGACGAGCTTAGCGCGGGAGATGTCGGCTATATAATAGCGGGGATAAAAACCGTAAGCGATGTGCGCGTAGGAGATACCGTAACAGGCGCCGATAATCCGTGCGCATCCGCGCTTCCCGGTTTTCGCGAGGTAAAACCCGTTGTATTTTCTTCTATTTATCCTGTCGATTCCAATGATTACGAAGAATTACGCGCCAGCATTGAGAAGCTTAAATTAAACGACGCTTCCCTTGTTTATGAAAAAGATTCGTCCGCCGCCTTGGGCTTTGGTTTCCGCTGCGGCTTTCTCGGCCTCTTGCACCTTGAAGTTATTCAGGAACGGCTTGAACGCGAGTTTAATCAATCGGTAATTTTTACCGCCCCGTCCGTAAAATACAAGGTGCACCTGCGAAACGGCGATGAATTAATGATTGACAACCCGTTAGATTATCCCGATGAAGGCAGGATTGAAGGAGCCGATGAGCCTTATATCCGCGCTTCCGTAATCACGCCTTCCGTCTATCTTGGAAACATCATGACGCTCTGTCTGGAAAAACGGGGCGTCCAAACCAATATGACTTACCTTGATGAAAAACGCGTTGAGATGACTTACGAAATGCCCCTTTCCGAAGTATTATTCGATTTTTACGACCGCCTAAAAAGCATCAGCAGCGGTTATGCGTCATTTGATTACGATATTTCAGGCTATAAACCGACCGAGCTTGCAAAAATGGACATCTTGCTGAACGGCAAGGCGGTTGACGCTCTTTCCCAGCTTGTATTCAAGGGTAACGCGTATAACCGCGCGCGGAAAGTCTGCGAACGCCTGCGCGATGAAATTCCCAGGCAGCAGTTTAAAATACCGATTCAGGGCGCGATTGGCAGTCAGATAATCGCAAGGGAAACGGTAAACGCTCTTCGCAAGGACGTACTCGCAAAATGTTACGGCGGCGATATTACGCGCAAAAGAAAACTTCTTGAAAAACAGAAAGAGGGCAAGAAGCGCATGAAAATGGTAGGGGATGTCGAGCTTCCTCAAAGCGCGTTTCTTGCGGTGCTTAAAACCAAGGACGAGTGAACATCTTTCGTCAGTTTCAAGATAACTTCTCTGTCCTTTCAAGCAGTTTTATCATTGGGTCAATTTCCGCCCGTATACGTTTTAGAAATGACAGCTTGTTTTGACTAACGCCTTCTTTTTCAAAAACAGGCTTCCGGCCTCCGGCAAAATCAGGAAAATGCGCATAAAGGTAATCACATTCATCAATAAGAACACTAAGCCGCATTTGATCTGGCGCGGCTTCACCTGTAAGAATATTCCTTAATTCAATTAAACGTTTTTTTTCATCGTTTATAAATATTTTCAGCTTTTCCGTTAACAACGCCTTTTCTTTTTCCGGTTTTTCCCGCGCCTGAACACCTTCGCTTTTAAGCGTGTTATTTTCCGTATCGGCGCTTAAGACCGATACCGCTTCTTCATACGAAAGCGCTTTAATCCCAAGCGGAAGCCCCGTACCCGTTATGTCAAACAGGCGCGGATCGCCTGCGAATTCCTGTTCAAAGAGGTCTCTGTAATTTCGCATAACAGGGCTTGATTTAATATTTACTCCGGATTTTGAAACGGCTGTAAAAGAAGCCGCGTCAAAAGCCGCAGTATTGACAATTCCCTTAATGCGGTTTTGCGCATTAAGGCGGCTGCGGTGTCCGGGCGTGGAGCGGGCATGGTATTTATCCGCAGTAAAGGAAAAGTCCAGCCCGCTGAAAATTATTTTGCCGCAGCTGATGCGCCTTGCAACTTCCGCCGCAGTTAAACCCACAGAACCCAACGGTGAAATAACTAAAGGGCAAAGCCCTGAATTCTTTAACCTTTCAAAGATACGAAGCGAAGTCCACGGCGTCATAAAAATAAAGCCCTCGCCCGAAAGAATCCGAGCAGATGCGGGATAAGCTGAAAGGTCTATTGCGCTCCTTACATTCCAGCCTTTACAGCCGATAAAATCCCGCAAATTCCAGTATTGGCTTTCAAGTATAACTACAAGGTCGGGGACAATGTTTCTGTCTTTCAATGCGACAAGGCAGGTATCAACGCAGATGATTTTAAAGGGACGTTTTTCAGGGCAGCGAAGATTACCGGAAAAATGAATTTCAAGGGTATCAAGAGTTTCATCAAGGGACGGACCTGCGCCAAGAACAAGCAGGGGAGAAGAGCCAAATGAAAGATTTGCAATTGACTGAAAATGCGGTAAAAGGGAAATATTTCTCAGAGCATTGCGAATGTACAGCCGTCCGAGCTTTGCAAGAGTTATGGCATTACCCCAGTCTACGGCAATTTCACGGCGAAGCGCTTCAAAAAGCGAATCGTACAGACTGCCTGAAAGCTGCCAGCCGCCTGTAAATTTTAAGATTTCAATCCGCCGGAAAGCCCTTGCGCCCCATGAATCGCGAACAAAGGCGCACAAATTCGCAGCTTCGCAAATATTCGTTATATGCAGCATTTTATTGGCGGCAAGAGAAGAGGTTAAACTGTTTTTTGTCAATTCGTAAAGTTCAGGGTCTGCTTCAATGCACAATACTGCAGAATTGGGGGCTTGTGTATCAAGCCGCATCATAAACTTTTCAAGACCGTAACAGTAAAGCGGCGACGGGCAAAAGTAAAGGGTTTTATCCCTGACAGAGACTGCATCTGCAATGCGCTCGCAACGTTTAACAGGATCATGTCCCGAAAGGAGCGTTATCCCGTTTCGGACTAACCCTTGCATATATTTACCTTACGGCGTGATGTATTTAAAAAATGTATCCCAAAAACGATCATCCAACTTTGACTTTGGATTGCTCATGAAATATGACTGAAGAGATTGTTCAGCTAACATACTTAATCCGGATGTATATATATATGCAATATTATTTATGACGGATTCATCAGCGTCAATCTGTTCAACAGGCAGAAACACAAGCACATTGTTTCCCTGTACAAGCGGCTCGGAAGAAGTATTTAGTTTTGTAGAAAAAGCAATTTTCCAGAAATTTTCGTTGCGGGATAAATTTTGAAGTTCCTGCTGCGGAAACCCCGAATCTGAAAAAGATTCAAGTGTTGTAAAAAGTTCGACTCCCGCGTAATTTATCGGAAGCGGACCGAAACTGTATTTATTAAGACTCCATTGCAACGCCGCATTATCAAACCCTGAATCCTGCGCGTCCCTGATAAATTCTCTTGCCTGTGCGACAGTCCAGTCTTCCATGCGGCCTCTGTCAAAGCTCTTTAAGTATGACTTTACTCTATCCATTACGGAGTAATCGTTAAAATCTGCGGGTTTTATCTCATCTTCAACCCTGAAAATTACCCAACTGTCGTTAATCTTGAAACAATCACTTATCTCTCCCTTACGAAGGTTTAAAATAGCTTCACGATCTGCCGCGCCGGAGATTTCATTTTCAATTTCATAATAATAGCGGATGCCCGTATCTCCGCCCTTGCTTGCATAACTGTCCTGCGACTGGGTCCTTGCGGCATCTTCAAATGTTTCAGCGCCGCTTTTTATTGAATCAAGAATTTTCTTCGCTTCCCTTTCGCCGGAATTTACACTGATCCTTGACAAATGAATTGTTCTGAAAAGATTCGCCTTTTCCCGCACATAGGACTGATATTCAGATTCAGGATAATTATCAATGCTAAATGATACCATTTCAAAACTTCTCATAGTGGAAGTCATTTTACCTAAAAAATCAGCTTCTCCCGAAGGTATCATCAAACCATAAAGAAAATCCAGATAATAATTATTCTTAGCTAGTTCTTCCTGTATCTGCCTCCATAGTGCGAGACGTGCTGTATCTGACATTTGGTTATACAAAGCGGTCGAAAAACGCCCGTTGTCCTGAAACTGGGGAAGCTGAGCTACCTCCTTGTCAACTGTTTTTTCAGGAACTGAATAATTTGATCTTTTCAGCATCTGTAAAATTGCAGTATGCGTTACTGTCATTTCATATGCCTGCCGCCAAATCTGCGATGTGGCAAAATAATTACTAAGATCTGCGCCTTGAGCCTGATAGTACCGCAGGACTTGTTCATAGTATTTTGCAAACGTATTGCCGGGTATCAACGTTACCGGAACCTTGTCATAATACCCAAAAGTCATGTCCCCGCCCCTTCCCTTATAACGGCCTGACAAATAGTCACCCCCGACAAACGTTACAGTTATAAGAACAAGAATGACAACCGATCCTATATAAATACCGGGATTCTGCTTGAATTTATGAACAATTTCAGAAGATGAAGAAGTGTCATTTTTAATTTGCTTTTTTTTATCTTTCAGCGCCATAAAATACCTCTGAATCTATATTGGGAACATCAAAAAACTGAAGTTTTTAGAAATTACCTATTGTAATACCTTACCATATTGTAAATATCCTTGTCCAGCCGTTCAGACACAATGAAAACCCGGAAATTCCTTTTAAATATCCATTTTTCCGGTAAAGCGCCTGAGCATATCCGCACCCATATATGGGCGGAGGTAAAATTATGAAAAAGCTTTTTTTCTTTTTGGGAACCTGTATTGTACTGGGTTCATGTTCAACGGGAGGAGAATCCGCAATTGCCACATTATTATTGGGGAGCAGTTCGCAGGCTCCTGTATTTCTTAATTGCAAAGCATTGTCGGAAAATGAGATTGCTTTCGAATTTTCATGTGAAGTAAAAGTTACATCATTGAGTTTTGAACCTGATATTTCAGTTGTTTCAATTGAAGACGGAAGTACTGTAAAAGTAACGCTTAATGAAAATGCCGCGCCCGGTATGCTGCTTACCGCAGATTTGCTTGCGGAAGACGCTCATAAAAACACTGTCAATGTACTTATTCCGCTGCGCTCCAGAAACAACCGTATGCCGAAATTGGAAATTAATGAAATTTGTACGGAATATTCCAATGCTGCCGCCGGAAAAAAAGAAGAATTTATAGAATTTAAAATGAAATCGGCGGGTAATTTGGGAGCGATGCGGGTAGTTATCAGCGGTAATTCAGCTGCCGCTAAAAAAACTATTTACGAGTTTTCACCTGTCGAAGTTAAAAAAGGCGAATATATGACGCTTCATCTGCGTACTTTTAATCAATTAAGCAAGGACGAATACGGAAGAGATCTTGATGAATCAGACGGTATAAACGCTTCGCCGACAGCGCGGGATTTTTGGATACCGGGAGATAAAAAATTACTGCATAAAACCGCTGTGATTTACGTTTTGGATCAGGACGACAGGGTGATTGACGCGGTAATACTATCTGAAAACCCTGATACATGGTGGACTAAAGATTATTTTGCAGAAGCCGCCGGATTTTTATTTAACAGCGGATCATGGAAATCTCCGGCTGGAGAGGTCTGCAGTCCTCAAGATGCGGTCGCAAGCAGTAAAGCAACCAATACCCGTACAATCTGCCGCGATGAAAATGTAGAAAATACAGGCACGGCAAAAGACTGGTATATCACTGATACAAGTTGTGCGACTCCGGGAAAACCAAATAACGCTAAAAGGTACTCAAAGTAAATTTTTAAACAGGGAGATAATATCGTTTTTGGGAGCAGCTCCGGTTTTTTGACCTGCCAGAGCGCCGTCTTTGTAAAGGACAAGTGTGGGAATTGAAACAATCCCATGCTGTTCTGCAATGGCGGTTTCTTCATCTACATTGACTTTGCCCACTTTTAATTTACCGGAATATTCACCGGCAATTTGATCAACCATAGGGCTTATCATTTTACAGGGGCCGCACCATGGAGCCCAAAAATCAATCAGCACCGGAACCGGTGACTGCAAAACTTCACTTTCAAAATTATCGTTTGTAATTGTAATGCTGCTCATTAAAAAACCCTCCCGACTAACAATATTTTCAACCCTCTTTGTTCTTTTTTCAAGTGGCATTTTTCATGTTTTTTATATTGACACTGTTTTATTTTTATGCCATTATCGAATATGGAAGCCCGCAGTATATTCAACAACATTTCTCCCATTGATCATCGTTATTCTGTTTCCGAACAGGAAGTTTATAATTCCCTTGTCCCCTGGATTTCAGAAGAAGCATCCATTACCGCCTGCGTCAAGGCGGAGATTGCCCTTGTCTGCGCTCATCTTAAAATACGCGGAAAAATGACAGATGCGCTGAGGACAGAGCTTGATAAATGCAAGGTCGATCCTGAAGAAGTATATTTAGAAGAAGAAAAAACGCATCATAACATAAGGGCGCTTGTAAATGTCCTGAAACGGAAAGTTCCGCAGGATTTATCTGCGCTTGTTCACCTTGGAGCGACCAGCGTTGATATTCTGGATACAAGCCTGTCATGGCGAATGGCAGGAGTAAGCCGCGATGTTGTCCTTCCCCTCCTTAAAAAATTGGAACTTTTATTGTGTATTTTTACAGAACGTGAAGCGGAAACTCCGCAGGTTGGGCGTACGCACGGACAGTATGCTGTTCCGATTACGCTTGGGTTTGCATTTGCCGAATATGTCTCGCGTCTTGGAAAATCAATTTTGGAAATTGAAAAGCGCTCAAAAGAATTAAAAGGTAAACTTTCAGGCGCTGTCGGAGCATATAACGCTGCCAGCATGATTGTAAAAGACCCAATGGAACTTGAGCGCATTTATCTTGCAGACCTTGGACTTGAACCTTCTGAACATTCCACGCAGCTTGTGGAGCCTGAATATCTTCTGCGCCTTCTTTTGGAATTCAACGTTGCCTTCGGCATAATCGCAAATCTTGCCGATGATCTGCGTAATTTGCAGCGAAGCGAAATCAGCGAAGTGCGCGAAGGGTTCGGTTCCGATCAGGTCGGTTCCTCTACAATGCCGCAAAAACGCAATCCGTGGAATTCGGAGCACGTTAAAAGTTTATGGAAAGCTTTTATGCCGAGGGTAAATACTTTTTTCATGGATCAGATCAGCGAACACCAGAGAGACCTTACAAATTCAGCGAGCCAGCGTTTTATTGCAGATTACATTGCAGGTTTTTGCCTCGCTGTTTCACGGATGACGGGCGTAATTAAGGGGCTTGGCGTTGACAGGGAACGTCTTCATGCAAACTTAAACGATGACGGCGGAAATTTGCCGGGTGGCATAATGGCGGAGCCTGCCTACATTTTATTAGCGGAAACAGGCGTTTCAGACGCGCACGAGATTATCCGCAGAATCACTCTTTCCGCAGAAAAAGAGAAAACAAGTTTTGCCGCAGCTCTTGCAAAAGAGCCTGCGTTACTCGAAAAAATAGGCGGCAAATTAAAAGAACTCGGATTAATTGAAACAAAGGACGGCGCATTGTCATTCTTTGAGAATCCTCAGCGTTACTGCGGTCTTGCTTCCGAAAAAGCAAAAACAATTGCAAAAAAATATAAATCATTAATGGGAGGGAATGATGTTCACTAAAGGTTTATCTTATGACGATGTTCTTTTGCAGCCGGGATATTCGGAAATACTGCCGAAGGACTGTAACATTCAAACTGTGTTATGCAAAGGAATTAATCTTAATGTTCCGGTAATTTCAGCCGCTATGGACACCGTAACGGAAGAAAAACTTGCGATTGCAATTGCGCTGGAAGGAGGGGCGGGAGTTGTTCACCGTAATCTAAGCCCCGAAGAACAGGCGCGGCAGGTTTCTGGCGTTAAGCGTTTTTTAAACTGGATAATTGATTCTCCCGTAACCGTTCCGCATGACGCGCATATAAGCGATGTCAGGGAATTGGTAAGCAGATACGGTATCTCAGGCCTTCCGGTAGTGGACAGCGAAGGAAAATTAAAAGGAATTATTACGAACCGCGATCTGCGTTTCTGTGATGATGATTCCCTGTCTGTAACAAGCGTAATGACACAAGACCTTGTAAAAATGGAAGATGAACCGTCTCTGGACAAAGTCAGGAAGATATTTTTTGAAAACCGGATTGAAAAACTTCCGGTTGTAAACAAAGAAGGCAAACTTACAGGGCTTATCACCGTAACCGACATGGAAAAGCATAAAAATTTCCCTAATGCGTCAACAGACAAATCAGGAAGACTCATTGTAGGAGCCGCGATTTCACCTAATGATTATCCTGAACGTCTTTCCCTGTTAATTAAAGCCAAAGTTGATTTTGTTGTTTTGGATACAGCTCACGGCGATTCAAAAAATGTAATGGATGCTATACGTAAGATTAAGAAAGATTATAATATTCCTGTAATCGGCGGTAATGTCGCTACCAAAGAAGGAACAAGAAGAATTATCGAAGCCGGAGCAGATGCCGTTAAAGTCGGTATCGGACCCGGTTCTATCTGTACTACAAGAATTATTGCCGGTATCGGCGTACCGCAGTTTACGGCTGTTCTTGACTGTGCCGAAGAAGCGGAAAAATCCGGCATTCCGGTAATAGCCGACGGCGGCATTAAATTTTCGGGAGATATAACCAAGGCTATCGGAGCCGGAGCAAATGTTGTAATGATTGGAAACCTGTTTGCAGGCCTTAGGGAATCGCCGGGAAGCGAGATTATTTTCGACGGAAGAATTTACAAAGAATACCGAGGGATGGGCAGTATGGGCGCAATCGCAGACGGCTCAGCTGACCGTTATCAGATTAGCAAGGATGAAGAACCTGTTCCGGAAGGCATTGAAGGCCGTGTCCCTTACAAGGGCGAGCTGCGTACATACATGAATCAGCTTGTTGCGGGACTTCGCAAGGGTATGGGTTACTGCGGCTGCCGAAGTATTACGGAATTGAAACAATACAAAAAATTCGTAAAGATTACAGCTTCCGGTCTGCGTGAAAGCCATCCCCATAATATTACGATTACACAGGAAGCGCCCAATTATTCCCGCTTGTAGTCTCTTATGGAAAAGAAAGACGGGCGCTTAAAACAACAGCTTGATCTTTGGTACGAAAAAATCTGTACAAAAGATTTTATTCACTCTGATCCGGTTCAGTTTCCGCGCAGGTTTTCAAAACGTGAAGATATTGAAATAGCGGCTTTTCTTTCCGCTACAATCGCGTGGGGCAGGCGCGACATAATTCTTCGCAGCGCGGAAAAAATGTTTGTTATTATGGAAAACAGTCCGTATAACTTTGTAATGTCCGGCGGATACAAAAAACTTAAAAACCGCAACATTCACCGCACTTTTTTTGAGAACGACTTTAAATACTTCTGCCGCGGCTTTAAACACTGTTACGCGAAATATAAAAATCTGGAAGAATTGTTTACGGCTTCGCCGGATGTATGGGAAGGTTTTGCCCTGTTTCGCGAAGAAATGGCAGGGGCAAACAACGGGCGTTATTCAAAACACATTTCAAATCCTGGCGCGCAGGACAGGAACGGCTCCGCGTGCAAGCGGCTCAACCTTGCGCTGCGCTGGCTTGTGCGCAAGGGACCGGTTGATCTCGGTCTCTGGAAAAATTTAAAACCTGCCGCCTTGTACATTCCGCTTGATGTTCATGTTACACGGACGGCAAGGAAACTTAGGCTTTTAGAGCGTAAGTTAAACGACAAAAAATCGGTAATAGAGCTTACGGAAAAATTACGGGAGTTTTGCCCTGAGGACCCGGTAAAGTACGATTATTCATTGTTTGGGGTCGGCATAGTAAATCAATCGGATTTGTTCGACAACTGACCGTTTTATCAAACAAGTCCGCTACCTTTCTCCCAGCAAGGCTTTTAATTCCTGAATATCGTTGATAATTTTACTGCGCGGCAGATTGCGGAAGTCTTTCGGTATCATCTCTTTGGAAGTACATTCCAAAACAGCGACAAGATTCTGCAATGCAACTTCATGAGGATAAGCAGCCGGAACAAAATCCCCCATTGCTTCTTCCATATCTTCGCGTTTTACAAAAATACGGTCGTCCATTGCCGCGAGCAGTTTTGCGCGGACAAGAACCGCCTCAAGGTCAGCGCCGGAATATTCATATTTATATTTTCTGAAAAGGTCTGCAATAGAAAAGTTGCGAATATCAAGATCAAGTTTACGAATCAGCGTTTTAAAAAGGTCTTCCCTGTCCTTTTCCGTCTCAGGATAAAAAAGGGCAAGATGCTCTTCAGCGCGTCCTTGACGCTTCAGGTCGATTGGTATCAGATCAGGGCGGCAGGTGATCAAAAACCAGATAATCTTCCCTCGGTATTCGGTGTTTCCCATAAAACTTGCTATCTGGGCAAAAACGCGGTTGCTTGTGCCTGAATCGCCTTCCTGATCACGGTCGCCGAGAAAAGCGTCCGCTTCGTCAATCATAACTCCGACAGGAGCCATTGCTACAAGAATATTTAAAACTTTTTCCAGGTTTGATTCTGTTTCCCCCTGCCACTTCGTTCTGAAATTGCGGAACTTCACCATTGGGATTCCGATCTCTCCTGCAAAAGCATTTACCATAAAACTTTTTCCTGTTCCGACAGGGCCTGCGATCAGATAACCCATCGGCAAAACATCATGGCGTCCCATTTTAATCGCCTTAGCGGCGTTCTTAAACCGCTTCTTTATAAAGTCATGGCCTGATACATGAGAAAGGTTAAACGAAGTTTCCATAAATTCCAGAAGCCCAGCCGCTTCATTTTCGATAATTTCCTTTTTTTTATGCCTCATAAAATCAAGCGACAGCGGTTCGTCTTTTTCAAAACTTTCCGCCGTAAGCTGGTTCAAATTCATTAAATTGATTCCTGATGTTATTGCGGCAAGTTTTTCCGGATTTAGTCCGCGTTCAAGAAGCAGTTTGCCTTTTTTTTCTTTTGAACGGAGAAAACTTTCCCTTACGCTGATGTCGGGAAAAGGAACGCTTATTTTTACAGTATACGGAGAACCGGAAAGGCGGGATGAAATATCCGCAAGATTTTCTGTCAGCAGAATTATTGAAATATCACCTTTAATAAATTTCGGATCTGTTGCCCAGCGGTTAAATGTAACCATGCAATAACGGTCTGTATCAGAAAGACGGATCAAGTCTCCGGCCGGAACCATGTGCTCCGCGAAGTCGATGATAAGCACCATGCGGCATTTTTCCCTCCTGTCCGCCGGTATTCGGGAAATAAAATATTTTTCAAGGTACGGAAAAGATATTTTAGGATCGCTTGAAACAAAATCACTTTTGTCAACATCAGAGTTTGTACAGAACTTTGATACGGCGGTAAGATAATCCCGTTCCATTTCCGGTTCGCAAAATGTTACTCCGCTTGAACAATCGTAGTATGCAATAATATCGCGTTTGCCGAATAAAACTTCTGAAACATACTCCTGTACACGGGTAAAAGTAAATTCATCTTCCTTTCTTCTATGCGGAAGCAAGTCGCGTATATTCCCGTACAATATGTAAAGATTTGCAGTTTTAGACCCGTATTTGGACGCAAGTTCCTGCGCCCATACCGGCAGAATTTCTATATATTCGTTATTTCTATAAATATATTGCTCTGGCATCGGTCCCTCCTTCCGTTGCGCTATGTGTTAATATTATAGCAAAAAAAACGGTTGTGAATACTGCCGTAACCGTAAAGAACATAACCGGCGCACACTCTCTTAAAGATTTTACACAGATATGTGATATCCGGTTGTATAGAACAAATAAATTTTCGTCATTTTTTAAACGTATTTTTTTGCGCTGTTTTTATTACCGATATTCGTTACCATATGATAACCTACAGACGCAACTCTGTTTTCCAGACAGCCCCGGCACTGCGCCGCTCCCTCGTAAACGCATATTTTATTGTCATACAGCTCATATTGTTTTCTTACATTGACGGGACTAAGATTGGGCATAACCACATTTGCTCCCGCAGTTAATCCTAATTCACGGCCTCTTTTGTCAATAGTTCCAAGCGCGGTTGTAGCCGGTATCAACGCGTCCGGAAACATAAGGCGGATAATGGCTATGAGTCTGAGGCATAAGTGTAAATCGCCGTTCTTGTGATCGCTAAATGGTGTATTTTTATGAGAAATATAGGGGCCGATTCCAACCATATCGGGCTGTAATTCTTGTAAAAAACGTAAATCATCAATTAAACATTCGGTTGTTTGATACGGAGAGCCAACCATAAAACCCGACCCAACCGCATAACCGATTTCCTTCAAATCCCATAAACATTTTTTCCGGTTTTCGAGACTCATGCTGTCAGGGTGTAATGCGCGGTAATGCTCCGCGTTTGCCGTTTCGTGACGGAGTAGATAGCGGTCGGCTCCCGCTTTAAAATAAGCGTTATAACTGTCATGTGATTTTTCGCCTAATGACAATGTAACCGCGCAATCGGGGTAAAGAGTTTTTATTTTTGAAACAATATCGCAGATCAATTCATCAGAAAAAGCGCCGTCTTCTCCGCCCTGCAATACGAAAGTGCGAAATCCAAGCGCGTATCCCTGCTTGCAGCAGGACAGAATTTCATCTTTACCGAGCCGGTAGCGTTTTACCTTTTTATTTTCACGGCGGATTCCGCAGTAATAGCAGTTGTTTTTGCAGTAATTGGTGAATTCTATCAAGCCGCGAATATATATATCTGTTCCGTAATATGACTGACGGATGCCGTCCGCTTTTTCAAAAAGCTCCTGTTCACATTCATCGCTTTCTATTATTTCTTTTAATTGAGCGTCCGGTAAATCTTTGTTTTTATGCAGGTCATCAATTAAATTCATCATATCTTAAATATATCATATTTCACCGCATATAATACCCATATGTTTTTCCATCCTTGCAGAGAGACAATACCCCGCTGCTCGGCGATAATCCTGACCTGCAGTTATTTAGTATTGATGCCATGCTGACCTGAGATTTGTTATGGAAAAAATTGCGGACAATGATTAGCGCTCTGTGGCGAGGCTCGTAGCTAATGTTTTTTTCTGATAAAAATTTCTGCTTGGGTCAGAGTAAATTTCCCGATAAATATTTTCTATTTCTCTTTGTTGTTCCCGCATATTATTATAAATCTTACGTTCCTGCCGACTCATAGACCAACTTGCAAATCTTGCCCCTATCAAAATTATCGAACTGAATAGACCTAAATCATTTTTTTGTGAATTTATTTTTATATATCGGTTATTTAGAAAATTATTATTTTGACTGGTATTTTCATAAAAATTGATCAAAAAATTATCATTATAATAAAACAGCGGATTTAAATTTATAAAATTTATTTTCTGGTTATTTTCTTGATAATTAAGTAACTGCCAAGTGAAACAAATATTTCCGAATTTATCCAAATTTTCGTCAGCAAACATCCGGGGAGAAAAAATAAAAATCATGATCCATAAAATGACAGTTTTTTTCATAAAGACCATTTGTTTTCTATAATATACTGTAATAGAATCTTTATCAACAACTTTTTATGTCATTTTTACGCATTTTTTGGCTAAGCGCGGCGTATAAATCTTAAATTGTTAGGGCTGCGCTGTTCGTCACTCAACTTTAAACCGCGAGACCGCCCGTATTAAGGTGTCAATGCCTTAGCGGTTCTTGTTGGCCATCTCTTTATAATTCCTAGCCTTTATGATTTTGTTCCATGATTTTTCTTTCCACTGCATTATTTAACCTGATTAATGTCGCGTAGAGCCTGTTAAGGCTGTCGTATACCGACAGCAGAAGCTTTTTATTGTTTTCTGTTTCGCTTGTTAAATTCCATGAACGAGGCTGTATTGTTTGGGTTATAAAAGTCTTTTCGATTCTCATAATACAGATATTTTATATTATTAATTCCCGATTATATATGTTCATATTATGAAAAAATATTTTATTTTTCGTCATTTTTGATGGAATGGGGGAACAGAAAATGAACCTGACTTTAGGCATTATTATTGATTAATTTTCTGCATAAGCGCCTATTGCGCATAAAATGAAAACCCCGCGGCGAGTCGCAGGGTTTTATTCGTATTGAGGGGTTAATACCCTGCACGCTTTTGTGTGCGAGATTTATTGCAGGGCTGTTGATTATTCTACCTTAAACCGCGAGACCTCCTTGATCAAACTGTCTATGGCTTCACGGTTTTTGGCAGCCATATCATTGACATTGTGTACCGCTACGTTTACCTGCTCCGCTCCGGTTGCCATTTCGTTCATTCCGCTTGTTATTTCCTGCGTTACTTTTTCAAGGTTTTGACTCTCATGTATTACTTCCTGACTGCCCTCAAGCATTTCCTCGGAACCGGTCTTTACCAGCTTTGTAATTTCGGTCAAGCTGCTGCTCGATTCATTTTCGCTTTCTTCTCCCTGTTTTTCCATTGCGTTGAGGATGTTTCCTTCCATATCCGCCACCGTTTTGACGCCTGAGTCTATCGACTCAAACCTCGTTAATACGGTTTCGGTAGATTTGGTTATCTTGTCGATTGATTCTTTTATCTTCTTCAAAACATTGCCAATCGTTTTTGACTGTTCGCTGGAACTTTCCGCTAGTTTGCGGATCTCATCGGCGACTACCGCGAAACCTTTTCCCGCTTCTCCCGCATGGGCCGCTTCAATGGCGGCGTTCATACTTAATAAATTGGTCTGGCTGGCTATGTTTTGCATTACGGAATTGATTTCCAGCAAGCCTTCGGATTCCCGGGCGATTTCCTGAATGTCAGTCACTACTTCCTGCAATCCTGTCTTTCCCACTTCGGAGGCTTCCTGTAATGTTTTTACATTGCCGGCGTTGTTGAGCAGCGTGCTTGTTACTGAACCGACATTTGCCGCCATTTTTTCAATATGACCGTTGAGTTTGTTGATGTTGGCGATAACCTGTTCCATTGTTGCGTTGGTTTCGGTTACGCTTGCGCTCTGGTTAATTACGCGAGCTTTGACGCCCTGTATGTTGGAGGTAATTTCGTTTATCGCCGCGGCTGTTTCGGTCATATTACTGGACAAGTCATTGCCGATGTCCGACAACAGACCAGCTTGTTTTTTAATCAGGAACACCAGGTTTTTGATTTTTTCAAGTGTTTTATTGAAGTACATGGCAAGGCTGCCTACCTCGTCTTTGGAACTGACGGTAATAACATGGGTCAGGTCGCCTTCGCCTTCGGATATGTCCTTGAGGGTAGCGGTTACGCCGATAATCGGTTTAACAATGCTGTGGGCGACAAGCAGAGTAATAACCGCCGCCAATACCAGAAGAACAGCGGCAAAAATTATGGAAAGATTCATTAAGGCTCGAATTGGCTTTTTTATTTCTTTTATGGGGATGCCTAATTGCAAAGACCAAGGGGTTGTTTCAAAGCCCGAAACGAGAATAGGCTGGAAAATATAGTATACATCTGTTTTCAGTATGGGGGAATACTTTTCCAGTATAGAGACATTTCCATGCAAGATCGTTTCGACTAAATGGTCAATGTCGTCTCCAAAAAGCTCTTTTTCTTTGGAGTTGGTTTTCAAATTTTCCTTGATTCTATCGTTGTCCCAATGAGCTATAGCCGTAGCGTTATCGCTGTATACCGCGGCTGTTCCCGCGCCGTCGTACACTTGTTTTATCAAATCTTCTACTAATTGCTGAACTGTACTGATAAAGTTGACTCCAACCAGACCTACAATTTTGCCTGAATTATTTGTAAAAGTATAAATAACGGAAACGATGGGTACGTTCCCTTTGCCGACTACATCTACCCAAAAGACATCCGCGAGTTCCTGAAAAGCAGGCTCTCTTCCTGTTGTGGAAGTAAGTCCTTGCGGGGTTATTCTCGCCAGTTGGCTTTGCCAGCCTTCAAAGCCGGCGGGTTCCCTGACCACAGGCCCGTTCCTTCTATGGAAATAAGTTTGATACTGCCCCAGTTGGGCGTCCTGATTGTCTATGGTGTCGGGCAGCCACGCTGTCCAGATACCGAGAATAGAGTCGACTGTTGAGATAAGGCTGCGCATAACATCGTCATACATTTTCCGCCGCCCGCTCATTTCCGTATCTTCATAACTGTTGAATATCTGTACGAGCACGTTTCCGTAATCCGTGAAGACTTCCATTTGCCGCTGGACTTCCTTTGCGTTGAGTTTTGCCAAAGTCTGGGCGTAAGTGTGGGTTGTGTCCAACTGCAAAGCTGAAGACCTTGTAAGATTGAACACGGATAAAACCGCGACGGATACCAAGATCATCACAAGGATAATCACGGTTAGTTTGATTCTCAGGCTCATTCATTTTCTCCTTTTATTTTTGGATATAAGATTTGTTCTATGTTTCGTTTAATGAAGCACATGGATAAGACTGTATTGTTTGGGTCATAAAAACCCCCTTTGTATGTATTTTATTGTTTTGAGTTATAACTATATATGTTCATAGTATGAAAAAAATATTTGAATTTTAGTCATTTTTGACGAAACGGAAATGGGAAAATAAATCTGATTTTAGGCCTTAATCTAAGGATTCTTTCTATCCTGTTCATAAACTCGTCTTTTTTACAGGGTTATGGTATTTTCTTGACTCCGCTTATATATGTTCATATAATCAAGATGTGTTTAAATTTTCGTCATTTTTGACGAAAGCGGGAGATGAAAAATGAACCTGACTTTAGGTATTATTATTGATGGGCTTTCCGGCTATAAGCCTGTTGTGCATAAAATCAGCGATACAAAGACGCAAATCCGCGGATTTCACTATTATGCAAATGAACTTTCCGAACCTGATCCTGATTATTTGTATATTGTTGGCGCTGAAAAAGCCGGAAAGACTTTTGGTAAAAATTGCCCAAAACATATTATCATTTCCGGCAGTATCCCCAAAGGCTTACTTGAAAAAACCGATACGCTTATTCAGATAACGGGAAGTATTCCGGCTGAGGCAATCATTCAAACGGGGAACGCGCTTTTTGCCTCTCATGACGCGTGGTATAACTCGCTGCTTATGGCGGTGATTAACCACAAACCTATTGATGTTTTTTTGAATATAGCGGCGCAGATGATGGCCAACCCCATACTTGTTATGAATAATAATTTGAGCATTATAGGATCCGGCGGTTCTGTTTCAGGTTCTATCGAAGGAACCATTTGGGAAAAAGTCAATGTGCCCGGATTTGTATTGGAAAATTTTTATACTCCGGAAGAAATACGCAAAATTTCTTTGCATATCGCCCAAAAAAGCGAGCAGATTATCAATCTTCGCCCGGTGAATGACCCTGCTCATTTCACGTTCGGGATAAATATTTGGATAGACGGCAAGCTCTATGGCGCTATAGGGACAGTTGATATGAATGAACCGTTTACCGACGGACAGAAAGAAACTCTTGTTATCATTGCCCAGGTATTAAAGCTGTATTTTCAGAACCACAGTATCTATATGCGGATTGCGGAGGATAAAGCCAACTGGGTTGACAGCCTGCTTGACGGCGCGCCGGTTAACGGCGTTGGTATTTCCGCGGATATAATTTCCAGTTACCTTTACAAATATCAATGGAAACTTGACGACCATTTCTGTGTAGTCACTTTTACGGCTTCTACCAGTTTGAAGCTTCCCATAGTATCCATTCTGGATATTAAACAGATAAACGATATTTTCCCCGACGCGCTTGTTTCTGTTCACGAAGAGAATGTTGTCATGATTATACGGTGTGTTGACAAAAAGCCGCCGCACGGAAAAAAGAAACAGCAGTTGGAACAGTTTCTGAAAAAAGACATTTTTCTGCACTGCGGCTTCAGTATGGTTTTCAATAATTTTTTGCATTTACGCTATTATTATATCCAGAGTAAATTTGCCGCCGCCCAGTGTAACCCGCCGTTAAACCCGGCAATCTGTTTATATGAAGATTATCAAACGGATCATGTGTTACAAACCTTATCGCTCACGGATGATCCGCGCTGCTTCTGCCATCCCGGTATTCTTTCGCTTTGGGAAAGCGGCAATGAGCTGCAGCGGGATTTGGTTCACTGTCTGTATCATTATTTCTTAAACGGCAAAAACATCAGCGCCGCGGCGGACGAAATACATGTTCACCGCAATACCCTTATTTACCGGCTGAGCAAGGCGGAGGAGATTCTGAATATTGACCTAAAACAGCCTTCTGCAAAACAGGTATTCTTATTTATTATCTCTTGTTTGATTGTTCAGCAGCGGTAACTATGTTCACAGGAGTTTCTTAAAAATCGTAGTATGTATCTTCAATAAATTGGCATGCTCTTATCTACATCTCTTGCCCACGCGTTGAGTCCGTCTTGCAGGTTCAGCAGTTTGCCTTTGTAGCCTGCGTCCTGCAAAGCGCGTATTCCCAAAATGCTGCGCTGACCTATTTTGCACAAGAACACTGCGTCTATGGACGGGTCTATTTCTTCCATGCGTCTTTCAAGCTGACCAAGCGGTATAACTTTTGCGTCGGGGAATTTTACAATGGCGCGTTCGTGAGGTTCGCGTATATCTATAAATTGAATTTTGTCTCCGTTATCAAGTCTTTTTTTCAAATCAAGGGCGGTTATAGTATCAATAGGTTTGCTGTCGGTATTTTTTTTCAAACCGCAAAATTGTTCATAATCAATTAATTCGTGAATACTAGGATTTTTCCCGCATACGGGGCATTCGGGATTTTTATCTAATTTTAATTCGCGGAACGACATGCGCCATGCATCAAATAAAAGCAGCCGCCCGATGAGCGGCTTTGCCCCGCCTACAATCAGCTTGATTGTCTCCGCCGCCTGAATGGTTCCGATAATGCCGGGCAGTACGCCCATAACTCCGCCTTCCGCGCAGGAAGGAACAAGTCCCGGGGGCGGCGGGGAAGGGTACAGACAGCGGTAACAAGGACCGTCTTTCGCGCCGAAAACTGTCGCCTGTCCGTCGAACTGAAACACGGAACCGTAGGCGTTCAGTTTGCCCAAAAAAACGCAGGCGTCGTTTACAAGATAGCGCGTTTGGAAATTATCCGTTCCGTCGGCGATAATGTCGTAATCGGCAAAAAGTTCCAGCGCGTTTTTGCTGGTAAGCATTTCGTTATGTGTCACAACATTCACCAGCGGATTTATTCCCTTGATTCTGTCTTTTGCCGAAGCGACTTTTGGTCTGCCTACGTCTTTTGTGCTGTGAATAATTTGCCGCTGAAGATTTGACTCGTCTACCACGTCAAAATCTACCAGCCCGATTGTCCCCACGCCGGCAGCCGCAAGATACAAGGCAAGAGGAGCGCCGAGCCCCCCCGTGCCGACTATGAGGACTTTAGCCGCCTTTAATTTTTTCTGCCCCTCAACGCCGATTTCCGGCAAAAGCAAATGGCGGCTGTATCGCCCGATTTCTTCGTTGGTAAGCTCTGCGTCACTGCCGCCGGCAATTGCCGGAACAATCATCAATTCGCCGTTATCCGCGATGGGCGTATTCAGTCCCTGCAAACTGTTGATGTTTGCGCCGCCTACGAACAAGTTGATAAAATCACGAAGCTGACCGTCCTCTGTGAAAAGGTGGGTTTTAAGAGCGGGGTAGGCGCTTGCAAGCGCATTAATCGCCTCGCCCGCAGTGCCGCCGTTTACTTCCACCTCCGCGTTGCGCTCGGTAAATGTCCTGAGCGCGTATGGAATAAGGATTTTAATCAATTAGTACCTCCTGTACAAAATTTATTCTATCGTCTGTAAGCTCCCAACTGGTAAGAACCTGTGCCTTGCCGTTATCCACCGATACAATCACATACGAGTAAAAAGGAAGCGCGTGATCTTTATCATAACCGGACGGGGCTGACGGATGGTCTGGGTGCGAATGGTAAAAACCGATAACGTCAAATTTCATCGCTCTTGCGGTTTGCTCCGCGCGAAGCATATCTTCCGGTGTTATAAGAAAGCGGTGGTATTGTTCGCCGTCTTCCCTCGCGTTGTTAATGGTTAAAGTACGCTTGACTATTTTAACTCCGGCATTGTCAATCTCGCCGATTAAAACGCCGCAGCATTCGTTAGGGTAAGCGGTTTCACCGTCCGTTTTTATATTCATTTCCAGTTCAGAAGAAAGCCGCAGCATTATACACCTTTAATAATTTAACCGGAAATCCGCGATATTCGCAAGATTGTCAGACAAGAGACTTGTCAGATGTCTTTCCATAACGGTTGTGACAAATAGCGGTATCCGTTATCGCAGAGTATTGTAGCGACTCGCGATCCTGACGGTAATGTTTTTGCCAATTCCATTGCGGCGTAAACATTTGCTCCGGAGCTTATCCCGACAAACACTCCTTCTTCCAGAGCAAGCCGCCTAGCCGTTGTGTAAGCGTCTTCTGTTTTAACCGCAATATGCAAATCGGCAATGCTCCTGTCAAATATTTTCGGCGTTATGGTTGATTCCATATGCTTCATTCCCTCAAGCCCGTGAAACGGAGAATCCGGCTGCATTAGCGCGATTTGTATGGACGAATCAATCTCTTTAAGCCGTTTGGAAACGCCCATAAAAGTTCCCGAAGTGCCGGTTCCCGCTACAAAATGCGTTGGTTTACATTGCGCATACAGTTCAACCCCTGTTGTCTCATAATGTATGCGCGGATTTTCAAAATTGTCGTACTGGTTGGGGAAAAAATACAAATCCGGCTCCTTTTCGGCTAACTCCGTTACTATGCGGTACGCACCGTCAGAACCTTCCAATGGGTCTGTTTCAATTATCTCTGCGCCGTAAGCGCGAATAAGTTTTTTTCTTTCCTCGCTGGCATTTGCCGGCATGAACAGTTTTACGCGGTAACCAAGCGCCGCGCCGAACATTGAATACGCAATGCCGGTATTGCCGCTTGTAGAGTCTAAAAGGATTTTATCTTTGGTAAGCTGCCCGCTGTTAATGCCGTGCAGCATCATGGCTTTTGCGGCGCGGTCCTTAACGGAACCGCTTGGGTTAAAATATTCCGCTTTGACAAACAGGGAAATCCCGTTTGACGTATTGAATATGTTTTTTAGTTCAATTACCGGAGTGTTGCCGACAAGTTCTAAGATATTCATACCCTATTTTTACCATAGGTTTACTATGTTTTCAAGCCTTGTTGGCAAGGCGGCCTGACCACTCCGGAGTAGAGTAGTCAGGCAAATATGATGTCACCTTTGTGCCTCACTAAAAAACCGCCGCAACGCCGCCATTGTAATGACTGCCGATATAGTTCTTTATCTTATTACTGAGAAGGGCGTTTTTCAGGGCAATGATGCGCGGATCCTTTTCCTTGCCTTTCTGCACTACTACGATATTGACATAGGGTGAATCCGCCCCTTCAATGATAAGAGAATCTTTTAAAGGATTAAAGCCGGCCCCAAGCGCGTAGTTGCCGTTTATCGTAGCGGCGTCCACATCCTGCAGGGAACGGGGAAGCTGGGCGGCTTCAAGTTCCCGAAAACGGAAACTTTTAGGGTTACCTGTAATGTCGCGCGGAGTGGCTGTCAGACCCACACCGGATTTAAGGGTGATAAGCCCCCTTGACTGAAGCAAAAGCAGCGCACGGCCCCCATTGGACGGATCATTTGGTATGGCAATGACAGCGCCGTTGGGCAAATCGTTAATATTTTTGTGTTTTGTCGAATATAACCCAAACGGTTCCACATGTACTCCAAAAGCGGAAACCAGTTTTGCCGACCATTCCGAATTTGTTTCCAGGTAAGGAATATGCTGGAAAAAGTTAGCATCAATGTCACCGGCAATCAACGCAACATTGGGCTGCACATAGTCGGTAAATTCCACAACTTTCAGGGTAATTCCCTGCGCCGCTAGGTCATCTTTGATCAGGTTGAGTAATTCAGCGTGGGGAACCGGCGTGGCTCCCACCGAAAGAACAGAACCGGGTTTTTCTGCGCTGCCTTTCGCTTCAACCGTATTGTTAAAGCCTAGGATTAATGCGCCCGTAATCAGTAAGCTTACTAATGATTTTTTCATAGTAATCCTCCAAAAAATATACTGTAAACATATGTGTTTACTATGCAATAAAATACCGTTTTTCTCCTATTTTGTCAATAGTAAATTGGAAAAAATGCTGCGTTTGACATTTATCGTTTTGACAAGATACTGCGGCTGATTGCAGTCCCAATAATCTGCACCATTTCCACGAGTATCAATATAACTATAACAGCGCCGATAATTACGTCTGTTCTGAAGCGGTAATAACCGTAACGGATGGCAAAGTCGCCTAAGCCCCCGCCGCCGATAGCGCCTGCCATTGCCGAATAGCCGATTAAATTAATGATAGTTAGGGCAAGACCGGAAACCAGCGCGGGCATGGCTTCTGGAACTAGCACCTTACGGATAATTTGAAAATTGGTTGAGCCCATTGCGCGTGCCGCGGTGAGTACCCCATGATGAACTTCGGACAGGGCGGATTCGGCGATACGGGCGACAAAAGGCGCGGCGGCTATTGATAGTGGAATAATTACCGCCGTAGGACCTATGCTGGTTTTGATGATCAGCCGCGTTAACGGCATCAACAGAATCATCAATATAATAAATGGAAGAGAACGGAACACATTTACGATTCGGGAAAGTACATTATACATTACTCTTCGTGGAGCAAGACCGGCCGGAGAAGTAACATAAAGGTACACGCCCAACGGGAAACCCAGTATGCAGGCGAAAAAAGTAGAGACAAAGGTCATATATACCGTTTCCAACGTTGCCATAGGGAGCATGGACAGCACTTCAATAATTTTTTCGTTAGACATGGAGCAGCTCCCGCGTAGCGGCGGTCTTCGGCGATTCAAACACTGAGGCTACGCTTCCTGTTTCTATAATAAGACCTGCATCCATTACCGCTACTTCATGGCATATCTCGCGGATAACTTCCATTTGGTGCGTTATCAGTACCACAGTAATTTTCAGCCGCTGCTGCAGGTCGCTTATCAACGCCAAAATTGAGCGAGTGGTCTGCGGATCAAGGGAACTGGTCGCTTCATCGCAGAACAGCACTTCGGGGTTTGCCGCCAACGCGCGGGCAATGGCCACTCTCTGCTTCTGTCCGCCGGAAAGTTCCCGCATACGCGCCTTGCGCTTATCGGCAATGTCAACCAGTTCAAGAAGTTCATCAACCCGTTTATCTATTTGTTTCCTCGGCAATCCCGCAATTTCCAAAGGGTAGGCGATATTCCCGTATACGTTACGCGAGCTGAATAAATTAAAATTTTGAAATATCATTCCCATTTTTCTTCGCCGTTCAAGCAACGATAAGCCGCGCAAAGTATCCACCCGCTCGCTGTTGTAGTACACCTCGCCGGTGTCCGGCGTTTCCAGCAGACTCATTACCCTCAGCAAACTTGATTTTCCCGCGCCGCTCCTGCCAATGATTCCGTAAATACAGCCGGGGGGAACGACAAGATCGACCCTTTTTACCGCAGTAACTTCTCCGTAAGTTTTGGAAATTTCTTTAACAACGATCATTTATTCCTCTTGTATTTCATCGGAGATAACAATATCGCAGCGCATCGTTATCAGCCCTCCATGATTAAAAGGGGAACCCGAATGTTTAATTTCATGGTGTAATTATAACATGAAACAGAACAATGTAAACGCATTGCGGAACGGAAGCTTTACCTAAACCAAAGATCATCGTTAACAAATATCTGCGCTGTTCCCATCTTGCTGTCAAATTTTCAAATCTTTCAGCCGTTCCAGCGCGTTATGCAATACAGAGCGGGGGCAAGCGGCATTCATACGCTCAAATCCCTTGCCGCCTTTTCCGAACGATGAACCGGAGCTAAGCCATAATTTACTCTTATGCGTAAGCGCTTCGTCGAGTTTTTGTGCGGAAATTCCAAGCTCGTTGCAATCAAGCCACGCAAGATATGTTCCTTCCGGTTCAATAAGTTTAACATTCGGAATGTGCTGAGTAAGATATGTTTTTAAAAATAAAATATTTCCGGAGAGATAGTCAAGAAGTTGTTCCAGCCACTGCGCGCCGTCTTCATACGCCGCTTTGCAGGCGATTAGCCCCATCACGCCAGGCTGACTTAAACCTGACCGCGCATATTCCTCCTTGAATTTTTCTCGCAGTTCTTTGTTGGAAATAAAAATATTAGCGTGCAGCAATCCCGCGAGATTAAAAGTCTTTGACGGGGAAGTGCAGGTAACGGTAACGTTTGCAAAATCATCGTTAAGAGCGGCAAATACAATATGCCGGTGTCCGGCGAATATAAAATCCTCGTGAATTTCATCGGCGATAACAGTTACGCCGTGGCGCAGACATATTTCGCCCATGCGAATAAGCTCGTCAGCGTTCCAAACACGACCAACCGGATTGTGCGGATTACACATAATGAACAATTTAGCTTGTTTGATTTTTTCTTCAAAATCCTGAAAATCTATGCTATAACGACCGTCGCTGTATACAAGTTCGTTGATCAATAACTGCCGCCCTGTTTTCCTTATACTAGATTCAAATGGATAATACACAGGCTGTTGTATAACAATACCGTCTCCCGGTTCCGTTAGCGAGCGGACGGCGATGTACAGCGCGTTTACCACTCCGGGAGTAATCGTAAGCCAGTCGCTCAGGACAGGCCAGTTAAAGCGTTTTTCAAACCATTTGCGCATAACGTCAAAATACGCCGCGTCCGGTTCTGAGTATCCGAAAATTCCATGCTTGGCTCGGCTGATAAGCGCCTTTTGCACGCAAGGCGGCGCCGCAAAATCCATATCGGCAACCCACAGGGGAAGTACATCTGCGGGTTTTCCGCGCCATAAAGGCTCGTATTTGATACTGTAAGAATTGCTTCTGTCTATTACGCGGTCAAAATTGTACTTCATACGCTGCTTTTCAGCGCCTGATTAAGATCGGCTATTAAATCATCTGACGCTTCCAGTCCTACGGACAGGCGTAATAAACAATCATCTATTCCCCGCGCGTTACGCTCTCTTTCGGGAATGTCGGCGTGAGTTTGAAGCACCGGATAGGTAATGAGACTTTCAACGCCCCCTAAACTTTCAGCGTACTTAATTATTTTTACGCTTTCCAGTATTTTTGACGCTGTTTGCCCGCTGCGTACGGAAAAAGAGAGCATACCGCCGAAACCGCTTGTCTGTCGGCCGGATATTTCATAATCGGGATGATCCTTTAATCCGGGGTAATGCACTTTCTTTACCTCGTTTTGTTCCATAAGCCAATGCGCTATTTTCAAGGCGGTTTCCTGCTGGCGTTCCATTCGAATAGCAAGCGTTTTGATGCCGCGAATAATCAGGAAACTGTCAAAGGGAGAAAGGCATCCGCCGGTTGTTTTTGCTATAAATCTTAGTTTTTCCGAAAGACTTAAGTCTTTTACAACTAACAGTCCCGCCAGAGTATCGTTATGTCCGCCTAAATATTTTGTTCCGCTGTGCAGAACAACATCCGCGCCAAGAGAAAAAGGCTGTTGAAAATACGGCGTAAGGAATGTGTTGTCAACGATAAGAAGCGCATTGTTTTTTTTAGTAATAGCCGCAGCCGCCGCAATGTCCGTTACGCGCATCATTGGATTGGACGGCGTTTCTATAAATACGGCTTTTGTAGAGGCGGTAATTTCCTTTTCTAAATCTTTTAGCGCGGCGGCATAAGAAAATTTTACGCCGTTTTTTTGGGATATATGTGAAAAAAGACGGAATGTGCCGCCGTATAGATCATCGGAGGCGATAATATGATCGCCAGGCGAAAACAGTTCCATCAATGCTGAAACCGCCGCCATGCCTGAAGAAAATGCCACAGCTTGGCTGCCACCTTCAAGCGCGGCGATAGTGTCTTCCAAATGCACAGCGGTAGGATTTAGCGAGCGGGAGTAATCAAAACCTGTACTCTGTCCCACGCCCGGATGGGCGAAAGTAGCAGACGCAAATATCGGAACGGCAACCGCTCCGGTTGTATCGAATTTTTTTTCACAACCATGTACGCATATTGTGCTTATATCCATAATACCCTATTTATACAATAGGTCTACTATGTTTTCAAGATGTTTTTAGTTGGTGTATATTGTTCTTATATATACAGAATAAAATCAATTGGCGGCTTCGGTACGGCACTTAACGCTGTTCATGGGATTAAATGATTCTATCTTGGCAAGTATTGTCCCCGGCAGGTCTTTGCCAAGAATTTCCCTGCCAAGTTTTGAAAGCTTAACCAGCGGTGTATTACCACGCGCTTCAATTATGCCGTTGTATATATGACTACGGCTCTCCGCTTTACCAGAACTTAAATTGTTTTTTCCATAATATTCCTTCCATAAATAATTCTTAATATTTTTAACCACTCCCTACCCCCGCTCCCTAAATGGAATACTCCGATTCCTGATTGAGGTCGTATTGAAACATGGCAAAAATGCGATCCTGAATGTCGAGTAACTCAGGGTCGGTTCTTGCCCGAGGACGTTTCACATTAACAGGAATGCGGTTGCGTATGCTTCCCGGACCGGGAGAAAAAATAATTACTTCATCGGAAAGATAGACCGCTTCATGTACTTCGTGGGTTACTAAAATTGCGGTTAATGGGGATTGGTAGTTCCGTTATGTTTTAAGAAAAAAATTGTCTTTTTACAGAATCGAGACAAGTATCAGGCTAGTATGTTGTAAAGGCTAAAACTTTACACAATAAGAGGATAAAATCTTTTAAGTTTGATTCGCGCATACATAGGTGTTTTTGCGTTACGAAATTTCCATGTTCAGACTTACCGTCTGTGTTCCTCGGCATAGACCTGTGAATACTCCGCGTTCGATGGAACTGTCGGTAAAGTCGCGTCCCCTTGAAACGGCGATATAGCCTTCATCTACGAGTTTATCGCGCGTGGGGTCTGCGGTGCAGTACCGGTTTCCTGTCCAAGCTTCGACCCATGCGTGGGTTTCGCCGTAACCTGAGGCAAGACCGGCGACGTAGCGGCATGGGATTTTGTCAAGGCGCAGGATTGCGAGCAATATCTGCGTATAGTCTTGGCAGACTCCCACGCCGATGTCAAACGCTTTTGCCGCCGAAGTTGAATTGGAAGTTGCGCCGCGCTCGTAGCGCAGACGGGCGTGGACAGCGTGTAAGAAATATTGGATACGATCTAACACATCGGTCGGGGCGGAACGGTTAATATCATTGTAGAAATCGATAAGCCCGCGATGCGCGCGTGTCAACTCTGTCGGGTAGAGCAGTATGCGCGGCGGTTCGCCGGATTCTGTGTACGGTTCGCTCGATACTTCCGCAGTCCCCTCTATTCCGAAACGGAAATGGCTGTGCGGCGCGCTGATTTGTCCGGCGAGAGCATTGTTGCCGAAACTGTCGACTGTCTGCCAGAGCGTATCAGCGGACGGGTCTACGCTCCACGATAGATTTTTTATCTGTTGTCTGTTATCGCTTTGCGGCAGTATCCTGAGCCGGAACTGGTGATCTGACGCGGGAGACGAAAAAGTCAGTTCCGTTTGATACTGGAAACTGACGGTTTTCAAGAGGGAACCTTCGACATATGGTCTCGGTTGAGGTTCAAGAGGGGAACCGCGAACCTCTGGTTCGACGACCTACGGTCTCGGTTGAGGTTCAAGAGGGGAACCTTCGACCTGTGGTCTCGGTTGAGGTTCAAGCGGCTTGTTCCTCAAACAGCTTGTTCAAGCTGTCAATCACTTCATCAAAACGCCCCTTGTAACTTTCCTCAATTGCGAGTACTTCAACCAGTACCGCCAGATGCTGCGCGTTGCAGAAACCCTTGCGCACGCGCGAAAGCACGTGGCACAGCTTTTCGTACTCGCTGTTGATGAGTTTGTAGTCGTATGCGAATCTGAAGTACAAATCGAGACGTTCGACTAGTTTGCCGCACTTGACAATCGTGCGCGCCTCGCCGCTTGAGATTTTGTCGTCTATACTGCCCCAGAATGCAAGCAGGTAATCAATGACAGGCATCAGCGACAGGCGGAGGTTTTTTGCGTCCCGGCTTGTGCCGAACGCGTCAACCGCTAGTTGAATATAGGCGAGCGCCTCACTGCCGATCACATTCCGGCATACCAGTGCGTTGTCGTACGCAAAGCGCAGCGTCGAACTGATGGTGAAGCAGTCCGCCTCATCGTACAGATAACCCTGTATGAAACGGCGGTGATCGCCGTATTTGTCCTTAATGTCCAAATTGTCAAGGAACTCCCTGTAGGAGTTTTTCTCCTTATCGAGTGATTTGTCGTGATAGTTGAAGAACGTGTTGAGCGTTGTGTAGGTGCGCTCCGCATATCTTCCTAGCCAGTACAGATTTGAGCTGTACTCTACCGAAATAGTACCCATGTGTCTTTAAACCCTCCTCCTTGCGAAGAATTAACAATGAATGATCCCTTGACGCGCGAGAATCGCGTAAGCCCGCTTGCCCACACGCGCGTAGTTTTGCCGATCAGCACGTAAGCTCTAAAGTCTGCCTTTCGGCTGATTGTGCCGCCGTTTTCGTCCATGATATCAAGGTCGATAAAATCTATGACTTCCTGCGATATGAACCGCCTTGGCTCTTTTTTTATAAGCTCTTTTATTTCAGCTAATTTCTCTTTAGACAGTTCGCTGCCGAACACAACGCCGTAGCCGCCGGCCTCAGACACGTCCTTTATAACAAGGCGCTTAATATTCTCAAGCGTAAACTTGAGATCGTCCTCGTAGTAGGGCAGATAAGTCGGCGCATTTTGAAGGATCGGTTCTTCGTTAAGATAATATTTTATCATCTTTGGCACGAAATAATAAACGCCCTTGTCGTCCGCTACGCCGTTGCCGGGCGCATTGATTATCGCGACATTCCCTGCGCGGTAGGCGTCCATGATGTGCGGCACACCGATGAGGGATTCCGCCACAAAAGTCATGGGGTCGAGGTATTCGTCGGAGATGCGGCGGTACACCGCGCCGACCCTCGCCTTTACGCCGAGGTAGTCTTTCAAGTACAGAACCGCGTCCTCAACGGTTAATTCCGACGCTTTGACAAGCAGCGCGCCTGTGCGCTCTGCGAAGTACGAATGTTCAAAGTACGCGGCGTTGTACCTGCCGGGCGTAAGTATGACATTCAAGCCGCCGCGGTTTACAAAGTCCATTGTCTCGCGCAGTATATCCGAATAGTTGCGGTTATCCCTGATATCGTTGTTTGAAAAGGCGTCGGGATTGGCTATCCGGCTCAGTTCTCTTGCAATCAGCGGATAGGACGCGCCTGACGGTATACGCAGGTTATCTTCCAGTATGTACCACGCTCCGTCCTTCGCCTGAACAAGGTCGATTCCGGAGATATGGCTGTACACACCCTCAGGCGGGACTATATTTGCGCACTCCGGCAGGTATCCTTTGGAGATATAGACAAACTCTTCCGGCACAACCTTGTCGGCAATAATCTTGGCATCGGAATAGATGTCTCTTAAAAAGCAATTCAGCGCGTCTACTCTCTGGATAAGCCCCTTTTCCAACAGCGCAAACTCATCGTGCGAGATGATGCGCGGTATGGCATCGTAAGGAAATAGTTGTTCAATGAACTCACCGTTCTTATAGAGACCAAACTTTACGCCGTACCGCGCCATGAGTTTGTTAATCTCATACGCGGTCGCTGCCGACATCTCCATCCAAATTACCCCCTGTAAAAGTAAAAAAAGCAACGGCTCCCAATTAAAATTTGAGCGCCGTTGCTCATCTCATATAGTAGCATATTTCCGCTTTAACAATCAACGTACATAAGAGGCTTTAATTTTTAAGTGTAATTATGTAAATTAGGTTATACACCTTAGATTTTGGTTTGAATAGAGGTGTTATTGTTCCAAGTATTGCAAGACGGAGATTTTGATGATAAAACATGTGTCTGTGGCGGCGCTGCCTGTCGCGGAAAACTTCATTATACAGAAGAACCGTATCGAAAATAACGCGGGTAAGGCAAGCAAGCGCGTCTGTATTGTTACCGGGACCCACGGTGACGAATTGGAGGGGCAGTATGTCTGTGCGCGGCTGGCAAAGATTCTGAACGACGGGAAACAAAAGCTGTCGGGCATCGTGGACATCTATCCCGCCGTAAACCCGCTGGGAATCGATTCCGTTACGAGGGGGTTTCCGATGTTCGATCTTGACATGAACCGCATATTCCCCGGCTCTTCATCGGGGTCGCTCGCGGAAGTTGCGGCGTACGACGTTATCCGCGACATTGAGGGCGCGGATATGTGCATAGACATACACTCAAGCAACATCTTCCTGCGCGAGATACCGCAGGTGCGTATCAGCGAACAAAACGAAGCTGCGCTGCTGCCCTATGCGGCGATGCTCAACGTCGATCTCGTGTGGATACACGCATCGGCGACTGTTCTGGAATCGACGCTGGCGCACTCGCTCAATATGCGCTATGTAAAGACGCTGGTGGTCGAGATGGGTGTCGGAATGCGCATAACAGAGACCTTCTGCGCGCAGCTTGTGGACGGTATACTGAATCTGCTGCGCGAACTTGGAATGTGGAGCGGAGAGGACGGACGGACGCGTCCGCCGCTTGTCTCAAAGGATCACAGCGTCGGCTTTTTGAATTCTGACGCTGGTGGAATATTTATCCCGCGCGCCGCGCACGGCAGCCATGTAAGCTCAGGCGACTGTATCGGCAGCGTTATAGACCCGCTCACAGGCGCAGTTGTAGAGGAAACGCTTGCGCCCTGCAGCGGCTTGCTGTTTACGCTGAGGGAATATCCGGTCGTATTCGGCGGCTCGCTTTTGGCGCGGATTATGGAAGATTCCAAAAATGGTTAAGGACATTATATACTCAATCAAGTCGCCCTACCGTCAGAGCATGGACGTTATAGGGTACACCTTCGGCTCAGGCGAGCGCTCGTGCTGCGTTGTAGGCGCGCTGCGCGGCAACGAGATTCAACAGATGGCGATCTGCGCCCAGTTAGTCGACACGCTTAAACGCATGGAGGAAAACGAGTGTGTTTTACTGGGCAAGAGCATAATGATCATACCTTGCGCAAATCATTACTCCATGAATATCGGTAAACGCTTCTGGACAATGGACAACACTGACATCAACCGAATGTTTCCTGGTTATGATCAGGGCGAGACGACACAGCGCATTGCCGACGGGCTGTTCAAGTCAATCAAGGACTATGTCTACGGCATACAGATGGCGAGTTTCTACCGCGATGGTGAATTTCTGCCGCACGTAAAGGTGATGGACACCGATTGCAGAAAGCCGGAAACCTACAAGTCGCTGTCGGACTTCGGTCTGCCCTACGGATTGATTAGAATACCGCAGCCATACGACACAGCAACGCTCAACTATAACTGGCAAATTTGGGGCTGCCAGGCCTACTCGCTGTTTTCCACTTACACCGAGCACATCGGGAAGCAGTCCACGCAAACCGCAGTGAATGCGGTACTGCGCTTCCTTATAGCCAAAGGGATACTCAGGTGGGCGATGCACGGCGGAATGCACACACGCATATTAAACGAAGCATTGATAAGAAACGTCCAGACGAGCTGCGCAGGGATATTGAAAAAATACGTCGCAGTAGGCGACGAGGTCGCCGAGGGCGATCTGCTCTGCGAGATAATCCATCCCTTGGAGGGGAACACAATAGGCCGGATAGAATCGCCGATTGAAGGGACAGTGTTCTTCGCCTACAACAAGCAGCTGGTGATGGAACATACAGATGTGTTCAATATTGTGCCGTTTTCCAATGTATAACAGAAAGAAAAATCATAAAAATAAGATGGAATTGATGCCGGTTAATATAGATACCGCCCCCTCAGCGTTGCAAAGTTGGATACTTTTATTAAAGACTGGATAAATGATAAATTAAAGGATATAATCAGCCCTATGTTGACTACACTGTTAAAGTATACGGCGTTAAAAGCACCAGCGGCAGCATCGGTGCGGAAGAAGCGCGAAAAATGGCTGGCGAAGGTAGACGCACAATCATAAAGAATTTATGAAGAGAGTCATTAATACTTTGATGCGTGAGGTTTCACGGATTTAATCAGAACGGCAATATCGTCCTTTATGGCGAGTTGTTGATTATCTTATTGATTTAGATGTGGTTGGAGCAAATCTTGGAAAAGAATGAAAATCCGGCACAGTACTTATCCGGGCGCCGTGCCGTCATTGTAGAGGCTTTAAACAAATCGGTTGAGATATTTGCCGCTCATGAAGAAGAAACATTTGAAGAAGTAATGACCGACGGCATACGGCCTTTTGCGGATGCGGTTGGTCTTGACCGCGTGGTTCTTTACAGACTGGTGGACACTGAAGGGGGCAAACGTCTCGGGCAGGTCTACCGCTGGGACAAGTCGGAAAACGGTCTTATAACTCTTGCCGATGAACTGAAGGTTTTACCTAATATTCCGGTAGTGGAAAAGTGGATTTCGATAACATCGCAGGGCGGCTGTGTACGGTTTCGGAAAAGCGATTATACGGAAGATGCGGCGGCCTTTCTGAGTACATATGGCGTAATGTCAATATTGGTAGTGCCCGTTTTTACACATGGTGAATTTTGGGGTGTTGTCAATTTTCAGGACCATACCGACGACCGTTATTTTGACGAAGACTGCGCCGATTTGCTGTATACTGCGGCGCGTGTATTCTCAAGCGCGGTTATCAAAGAAGAAATGAGACGCCGTGAGAAAATGGAAGCCGCGCTGAACAGAGCCGCTATCATGTTTCTTTCGCAGAGTGAAGAATCTTTTGAGAATACAATGACGGCCGGCGTGAAAGAAATCGCCGATGTATTTAATTTGGACAGATTTTCCCTGTTGCGTAACCTTACCGTGTCTGACGACGGTTCGCGTCACGGAGGGCAAATTTACCGCTGGAACAGGGAATCCGGCGGAACTACGGCTCCGATAAAAGGGCTTGCGTCTTTTTCTCCTGAACAGTATGTGCCGAGTTGGAGAAAAATTTTTGCTTCAGGCGGAACGATTAACGGTCCTGTAAGGCTTATGCCGGAAGCGGCCGTGCTGCAATCGTTTGGACTGGTGTCGATATGTGTTACGCCGGTTTATATCAACAACAATTTTTGGGGTATTGCCTTTTTTGAGGACCTCCATACTGAGCGCTTTTTTGAAGAAGACAGCGTTGAAATAATGCGATTGGCGGCGTTTTTGTGCGCGAATACTGTCATTCGCGCCGACATGGAAAAAGACATACGCAATCATAGCGAACAGCTCAAAATCAGACTGGAACAGCAGGAATTAATTTCAGAGCTTTCAAGAGGATTTATTTCTTCCGGTGATTCGCAGACATTGGTACAGGAAGCAGTCGCAAAGTTGGGACGCTACCATAAAGTATCATTAGTGTTCGTTTTCGCTATTGATTATGATCGTAAAGATACTCGTCTTGCGTATCATTGGTGCGCAGACGGCGCGCCGCCGAGGATGGCTATTGCCAATCTATATGAATATTTAATTGACCTTTTTCCCGGAACACTGCCTGACTGCGTCGCGTTACCGTACGTTGCCCGCGATGATACCGCCACTAGTCCGGATGCGGTTTTTCAGGCGCTCTATGCCATTAATGTCAGGGCGGTTATCGGCGCGCCGCTTTATGTTGACGGCCGCTTATGGGGAGTAATGTGCGTAGAGCAGAATTCTACACCCCGTAAATGGACGGACAATGAAAAGGATTTTGTCGCCATGACGGCAAGAACCATCGCGGGCGTAATCATGCGAGATATCTATACTGTAAAACTCAAAAAAGCGCTGAATAAAGCTATGGAGGCAAGCAGGGCGAAAAGTTATTTCCTCTCCAATATGAGCCACGAAATGCGCACGCCCCTGAACGCGATAACCGGCATGACGACAATCGGCAAAAACGCGAAAGATATAGAACGTAAAGACTACGCTCTGGATAAGATAGAAAACGCGTCAACACACCTGCTCGGCGTTATAAACGACGTACTTGATATGTCAAAAATCGAAGCGAATATGCTGGAACTGTCTCCCGTTGAATTTAATTTTGAAAAGATGCTGCGAAAAGTAATCGCGGTAATCAATTTCCGCGTAGACGAAAAGAAACAAAAACTCACCGTACACATTGATGACGCCGTTCCTAAAACCCTGATAGCCGATGACCAGCGTCTTGCTCAGGTCGTTGCCAATCTTTTGAGTAATGCTGTTAAATTCACGCCGGAAAAAGGCTCAATCAATCTTGACGCATTATTTATAGGGGAAGAAAACGGCCTTTGTACCATACAGGTTTCAGTAAGCGACTCGGGAATTGGAATAAAAAAAGAACAGCAAAAACGCCTTTTCAAGTCTTTTCAGCAGGCCGAGAGCAGCACTACGCGCAAATACGGCGGCACGGGGCTTGGACTTGCGATTTCCAAAAGCATAGTAGAGATGATGGGCGGCAAAATTTGGGTACAGTCAGAACCCGAAAAGGGCACAACATTTATCTTTACCATTCAGGTAACGCGCGGCGCGGAAGACAAGCAAAAGCATTTGTTAGATGTCAATTTGAGCGATATCCGCGTCATGGCGGTAGATGATGATCCTGATATTTTAATATATTTCCTTGATATAATGCAGAGGTACGGCATATCATGCGAAACTGCCGTAAGCGGAGAAAAAGCGCTTGAACTCATAGAGCAAAAGGGCGGTTACCATATCTATTTTATCGACTTGAAAATGCCGGGCATGGACGGCATACAGCTTGCCCGTGAAATAAAGGCGCGAAAGCCTGAAAATTCAATTGTAACAATAATTTCTGCCGTTGAATGGAGCGTTATTTCCGAAAAAGCGAAAGCGGCGGGCGTTGATAAATTTCTGTCCAAGCCTCTGTTCCCTTCCGCTATAGTTGAAGTAATCAATGAATGTCTCGGCGTTGGCAAACAACAAGCGGAAGAAGCGCATGCGGCTGATGTTAACGGTATATTTGCAGGGCGGCGTATACTGTTGGCTGAAGATGTGGAAATTAACCGCGAAATAGTGCAGGCCTTGTTTGAACCGACACAATTGGAAATAGACTGCGCGGGAAACGGCGTAGAAGCCGTCCGAATGTTTACCGAATCTCCTGACAAATACGACTTAATTTTCATGGATGTACAAATGCCCGAAATGGACGGCTATGAAGCGACACAGCGAATTAGGTCGCTGGATAATCCGAAGGCAAAAACCATTCCGATTATTGCTATGACAGCTAACGTATTCAAAGAGGATATTGAAAAATGCCTCGCCGTCGGTATGAACAGCCATGTTGGTAAGCCGCTGGATTTCGAGGAAGTTATGAATCGTCTGCATTCATATTTGGGTTAGTGATTAGCAAAAGTCAGAGCTGTTTGAATGATGGTGAAATGAACAAGGATTAAAATATGCTGGATATGGGGACAAGAAGATTGTAATTATGAATATGGTAAAGGGCGTTGGATGTCAATGGAAAGTATTTTGGAAAATTACGGAGTTGAGATTGAATAATAACACGGCGCCGACATCCTTGTCGGTGTGCTTTTTAGGTTCGGATGTATCACATAACAGGTCGTTTGCCGCCGGAACGTTAGGCGCAATTTATTTTTAATCTTGGTAACAGTAATAAAATTTAATACTCAAAAACCATGAAGAAAGAAACAAGGATATACAGATGCATAAGCGCTTATGTTTGCGTAAAAAGGTTATATTTCCGCCTTGAAAAGAAAAATTAAATATAATAAAATAAGTATCATGATTACCGTAAATGAAGGTATACAGGTAAAAAGTCAAAATTTAGGGGTACAAATGCTTAAAAACAGGGCAAATAACGCCTATGTTTTAAATATGCTTGAAAAGTTAGGACGATTACCACATGATTTTGACGGTAGTTGGCTTTTGAATTTTTTAGACAATGAAAGTAGTACAATCCGTTTTCTAGCTGTAAAAAATTTAGGTAAACTAAAAAATGATGCCTTTTTGGTATTTCTTACAAAGGTTGCGGAAAATGACCCTGATACAAATGTCCGAAGGGAGGCAGTATCTGCAATCGGGCGTATGCGGAAACCTGATACAAAGAAAATATTATTTACAAAACTTAAAGACAATGATCCTAAAGTTGTCTGCCAAGCTATTCGTGGTTTATTAGTTTTTAAAGGCGAAGTCGAAGTTGATAAAAAATTATCATCTCTAATTACTCATGAAAATGAAATGGTACAGCAAGTTATTCGTAAAGAGTATTTTATGAATACAAAAAAAGAAAAAACACAGGTACATACTGATAGTTACGACTATTTAAAAAATGTAATCGTAAATGGCGATACAATAGAAACAATGAAATTATTGAAAAATGAAAGCATACATCTTACGTTTACATCACCTCCCTATTACAATGCACGTGATTATTCTATTTACCCTTCATATAAGGCATATCTTGAATTTTTACGTGACGTGTTTCAGGAAGTATTCCGCATAACTAAAGAAGGACGTTTTTTATTACTTAATACATCACCTGTGATAGTTCCGCGTGTAAGTCGTTCTCACTCAAGCAGGCGCTATCCAATTCCCTTTGATATTCATCACTATAAAAAAGTAAAAGAAAGCAAGGTTGTAACATAATATATGAAAACAGAAAAATTTACAGATAAAGACCGAAAATTAGTTTTGGAAGAATTGGAAAAAATCCAAAAAGTAAAATTAATACAAGCCAAATCAAGAAAATTTTATATTGATGAAAATGGTTTGCCATTTTTAATTTTCGGTGGTAGGGAAGATTGGCATGGCATTACTGAAAACATAATGAACGAATTGAATAATTATAATAAGGAAGGGGCTTTTATTGTTGTAAAAAAGTTCAATACAAGAATGGACATTAACGTTGGCTCACTTTCTGTTTTTATTTTGAATAAAGATAAATTGGTCAGAACAAAAAGCGGTGATTTTCAATTTCATTGTATTTTAACTGAAGATGGATTGTTTATAGAAGAAATTCCTGACTTATACTGCAATAAAATTACAGAAATTTATTTTCCAAACCAAAAAAAAGATTTGAGCAGGTTAAAAGAAATATCAAAAATCATAAACATAGAAGTTGATGATGATATTCCTTTAACTCATTCGGATATACAAGCAAAGTTAATTTTGATAGGTAGTTATTTAAACTATAGAACCTATACGCCTGACAGAGGCAAACAAAGCATTTATGGAACACTTGGCGATTTATGTTCAGAAAAAGAAATACCAAAAGATAGCATACCAAAATTGAGTATTGATACTGTTCGATTTATAGACGTTATATGGTTTGATGAGGAGGGATATCCTGCTTATGCTTTTGAAGTTGAGCATACTACTGATATAACAAAAGGATTGTTGCGTCTTTATCAAATTCACAAATTACATATAAGATTATATATTATTGCGGAAGAAGAAAATAAAGTAAAATTTGATAGAGAAATACAGAAAAGTCCTTTTTCCAAAATCAAACAAGAGTACGTTTTTAAAAATTATCAAGAATTAGATGAATTTTTTGAGAGTGTGAAAAATTTTACTATCGTGCAAGAGAAATTTTTAAAGAGGATAGCAGTATGATACATTTTACAGAAAATTATAACAAGAAAATATTTACAACGGGTGCATTTTTACAGCCAATACAAGTAAAAGATGCAAATGGTAATGATTTTTGGATTTGGACAGTTGAAAGATTTGAAGATAGTAGTTTTTACAATGGTCAAGAATATAATCCAGTAGAGATTGCGAGGAGTTTAGATGATTTGCTAATCAATACAAATATAGAATGAAAAAGCAGAGTATTGTATTTTACTAAATAAAAATCAGGCGGAACAATTAAATGTCCATTGGGTTGAGTTACACTCAAAAGATGGCTATAAACGCTTTAAAAATATTCTTGAAATATTGAAAATACCGCATAAAGATTTTTCAAACAATATTGATTTAGCACTTGATGGTATTTTTAGAGATATATTTGCTGAAAATTAAATTGTAATAGTCAAGATGAAATCTGACACTTGTTGAATAAAAAGGTATAATAAACCAACAAGGAGCAGAAAGATGACAAATCAACAAAAAATCATCAAAACGAAAGTCGGGATTCTCGAACTGGCAAAA
>Ga0268262_10000279_pt1 | contig 68030 bp, 75 predicted proteins | sample TergutNc150P3_FD_190354 | JGI IMG/M metagenome (GOLD analysis project Ga0268262, IMG submission 190354) | Nasutitermes corniger P3 segment gut microbial community from laboratory colony in Florida, USA - Nc150 P3 (SPAdes) (version 2) | ecosystem: Host-associated > Arthropoda: Insects >...
CTGTTTACGACCATCCTGTTTGCAAAAAGGGTTATATTGAGATAATCAGCGAAAATGGCGAAAAAAAACGCATAGGCATAACCCGCATACATATAGAAGAAGATGCTGGCAAATTGGTTCACGATTTTTCGCCGGAAAGTTCGCACTTTGATGCAAACCGCTGTGGAACCCCGCTTTGCGAAATAGTCACCGAACCCGATATCCGCAGCCCCGAAGATGCGGTTTTGGTTTTGCAAAAAATAAAACAGATTTTGGAATACACAGGCGTTTCCAATGCCAATATGGAAAACGGAAATATGCGCTGCGATGGCAATATATCCATTCGCAAAAGCGATGATGCCCCTTATGGCACAAGGGCAGAGATAAAAAATTTGAACAGCTTTTCAAATTTGCAAAAAGCACTTGAAGCCGAAATGGCTTTGCAGGCGGTGACCTTGGATAGCGGCAAGGAAGTTGAGCAATGCACAAAACGCTATGACGTAAACCAAAATAAAACCACAGTGATACGCAGCAAAGAAGATTCCCACGATTACAAGTATTTCCCTGAGCCGGATTTGCTGAGGCTCTTTATAGAGAAAAGTTTGGTGGACAGCATAAAGCTGAGTATGCCCGAACTTCCCGATGTTCGCCGCAGCAGGTTTGAACAGGATTTTGGACTTAGCGAATACGATGCTGGAGTTTTAACCGCAGACAAAGAAATCAGCGACTGGTTTGACACAGCTTCCAAAACCTGCAAGAACCCAAAGCTGCTAGCAAACTGGATAACATCCGAGCTTATGCGTGAATTAAAAGAAATGGAAGGTGGTTTGTCCGCTTTGAAATTCGCTCCCGAAGATTTGGCGCAAATGGTGAACTTAATAGAGAATAATACAATTTCTGGGAAAATAGGAAAAACAGTTTTTGCAGAAATGCTCTCCACCGGAAAAAATCCAGATTCAATAATCAAAGAAAAAGGCTTGGTGCAAATAACAGACTTAGGTGCAATAGAAGCCATTGTCCGCAAAGTGATAGAAGCCAATCAAAGTCAGTGGCAAGAGTTCAAGGGCGGCAAGGCACAGCTAAGAGGATTTTTTGTCGGGCAAATAATGAAAAACAGCGGCGGCAAGGCTAATCCCGGAATGGTGAATAAGTTATTGGATGAGATAGGGTAGTATTGAAAGAAATTTGGCGGGAAATAGAGCAGAAAACGGAGCAGGTTGCAAATTTGCATTTGCAGCAGAATTTGGATTATGAAAAATTTGCTATTTATTCAATAATAACGCACTCAACCGCAATAGAAGGCTCTACCCTAACGGAACAGGAAACGGAGGTGCTATTTGAAAGCGGATTAACCGCGAAAGGCAAACCGCTGTTGCATCATTTAATGAATACGGATTTAAAAAACGCTTACGAATTCGCTGTGGAACAGGCAAAGGAGAAGTTCTTATTTTCAGCGGATTTCTTAAAAAAAATAAACGCATTAGTAATGAAAAATACTGGTGGCGTTAATAGCACTCTTGGTGGTAATTTTGATAGCAGCAAAGGCGATTTTAGGCTATGCAACGTAACGGCTGGCATAGGTGGGAAATCCTATATGAATTATTTAAAAATACCGGAAAAAATAGATATGTTTTGCGAAAATTTGAACGAAAAATTAAATGCAGAACCACAGAATTTAAAAGAACTATACGAAATTGCATTTAATGCTCATTTGGATTTGGCAACTATTCACCCTTGGGTAGATGGCAATGGCAGAACAGCAAGGCTTTTGATGAATTTCTTGCAATTCCATTTTAAAATTGTTCCCACAAAAATTTTTATGGAAAATAGAGCAGAGTACATTGCTTCTTTAAAAGAATCGCAAGAAACAAATGACAATTCGCCATTTTTGAAATTTATGGCTTTGGAACATTTAAGAACTCTCAACCAAATCACGTAGCCTCTCACGCAAAAATTTTACCGCATAGTGCTTTCTGGAAAGGATTGTGTTTAATGGAGTTTTGGTTATTTCTGCAAGTTCTTTTACGGGAACATCGTAAAACTCCGTTTGCTCAAAAACAAATCTCTGTTCTTTTGGCAGTTCGTTAAGAGCCGCTTGTATTTCCGCTTGAACAACGGAACTTAAATAAGCTGAGTCTGGCGTTGAATAGTCAAACATGAGTTCTGCGATTTCGTCTAAAAATTCATCGCTATCTTCATAGTAATATGAGGATAGAGGTTCTTCTTTTTTCTTTTTGTAATAGTCTATGATTTTGTTTTTTGCAACTTTATATATCCAAGCGACTGCATTTTCTATTGCCATATCGTCTATTTTTAAAAATTTATAGAAAACATCTTGCAAAATATCTTCTGCATCTTCTAGCAAGCTCACTTTTGAATTTATGAATTTCAAGAGCCGCTTGCTATTTGAGGCAAAAATTTCCTCTGCGGAATTTTTGTTGGTTATATTTTGCGTCATAAACAAGACATACAGAGCATTTGCACAAACATTGCCGCACCCATCATCATCAATATATAAAATACCATAAGAAAAAATGAGCTTGTAAAAGACGAAGCGATGTTCAAAATTTCCTTATTCATTGAACCTCCTTGCTTGCTTTTCCATAAAAGCTTTACGCTCTTCTTCGCTCATATTCAGCCATTTTTCCCGCAATTTATGACCATGATTGCGGTTTAAGCCATGCCCAAAGGGACCGTGGTGCCCAATGCCGCCGAATAAAAGCCTTGCCAGCACCAAAATTCCAGCAGCTTGCCAGTAACTCAGCAATGGCAAGCCGAAAATTGCCGGCATTAGCCAGTTCCAAAGCAGCATTGTGGCTGCGGCAAATGCCGCTATTGCCGCTATTATGAAAATCAAGCCTAAAAAGTGAGAATGCCTCATAATTATCTCCTGTTTGTTTACCTTCTACTATAATAGACGATTAAAGGGGGGAAATATTTTAAAAATAGTTATATTACTACATTTATATTTAAATGTTTGAGCAAACTTTTAAAAATATAGACGATATCTTGCGTAGAGATGCAGGTTGTGAGAGCGAATTGGACTATGTGGAGCAAACGAGCTGGATTTTGTTCTTAAAATACTTAGACGATCTGGAAAAAGAACGTGCAGAGGAAGAAAAACTTGGAGCCAAAGCATATATCCCAATCATTGAAGAGAGCTATCAATGGAAGGTATGGGCTATGCCCAAAGGAAAAGATGGAAAATTAGACAACCACAAAGCAAAAACAGGCGATGACCTCATCGATTTTGTGAACAACGAGTTGTTTCCTTACCTTAAAAAATTTAAAACAAAGGCTGAAAGTGTCGCCACCATTGAATACAAAATCGGCGAAATTTTCAGCGAACTTAAAAATAAGCTAAAAAACGGCTACAATCTACATGAAGTGATTAAACTTGTAGATTCGCTAAGTTTCCTTAAGTACGCCGAAAAACACGAAATGAGCCACCTCTACGAAAGCAAAATAAAAAATATGGGCAACGCTGGGAGAAATGGAGGCGAATACTACACGCCACGCCCGCTGATTACCGCTATTGTAAAGGTGGTAAATCCAAAAATCGGCGAAAAAATTTATGACGGTGCCTGTGGCTCAGCAGGTTTTTTGTGCGAGGCGTTCAACTACTTGAAATCAAGCAAATCGCTTTCTACCAAAGAAACAGAATTATTGCAAAAGCAGTCCTTTTATGGCAAGGAAAAGAAATCACTAGCCTACATCATAGGCATTATGAATATGATTTTGCACGGTGTAGAAGCCCCCAATATTGTACACACTAATACGCTTGCCGAAAATCTTGCCGACATACAGGAAAAAGACCGCTATAACGTAGTGCTTGCCAATCCGCCTTTTGGTGGCAAGGAACGCTCCGAGGTACAGCAAAACTTTCCCATAAAAACAGGCGAAACCGCCTCGCTCTTTTTGCAACATTTCATCAAAATTTTGAAAGCAGGCGGTAGGGCAGGCATAGTGATAAAAAACACCTTTTTGAGCAATACCGACAACGCCACCGTTGCAATTCGCAAGAATTTATTGGAAAACTGCAATCTGCATTCCGTATTGGATTTACCAGGTGGTACTTTTACTGGTGCAGGAGTGAAAACCGTAGTGCTGTTTTTTGAGAAAGGCAAAGCCACGCAAAAGGTTTGGTTTTATCAGTTAAATCTTGACCGCAATTTGGGCAAAACTAATCCGCTTAATGAAAAGGATTTAGCGGAGTTCGTCAAGCTGCAAAAAACATTCGCAGACAGTGAGAATTCGTGGACGGTGGATGCGAAAAACATTGACCAGACTACTTTTGATTTAAGTGTTAAAAGACCGAATCAAAAAGAAGAAACCGCTTTGCGTTCGCCGCAAAAGATTCTTAAAGAGATTAAAGCGTTGGATGAAGAAAGTGCGAGGATTTTGGGTGCTATTTCGGGGTTGGTATGAAATTTGACGATGAATACAAAAAGTGGCTAACCGAGTTAAAAAGCCGTATACGCCAAAGCCAAGTAAAGGCTGCTATAAAGGTAAATACCGAACTTTTACTTCTATATTGGGATTTAGGACGTGATATTGTTGCCCATCAAATGGAAACAACTTGGGGTAGCGGCTTTTTTGAGCAGTTGAGCAAAGATTTAAGGAACGAATTTCCCGATATGCAGGGATTTTCTGTGGTAAATTTAACTTATTGTAAGCGATTTTACCTATTTTATACACAAGGCGACCCAAATCTTCAACAAGTTGTTGAAGATTTAAAACCACAGCTTTTGGCAGAAATGCAAGTTGTTGAAAATAAAGGAGATACAATTCGTCAACAAGCTGTTGGCGAATTAGAAAACCATCAAATTTTTCAAATTCCTTGGGGACACCACATTCAGATTTTTAGCAAATGTAAATCCGTAAAAGAGGCTCTATTTTACGTTCAAAAAACCATTGAAAACGGGTGGAGCCGTGCGGTATTGATGAATTTTCTGGAAACCGATTTGTTTTCTGCTCAGGGAAAGGCTCTTACTAACTTCTCTCGCTTACTACCAGATCCTCAAAGCGACCTTGCAAACCAAATTCTGAAAGACCCCTATAATTTTGACTTCCTTATGCTTACCCAAAATTACAAAGAAAAAGAACTAGAAGATGCACTAACTACAAATATCACAAAATTTTTATTGGAACTTGGGCAGGGTTTCGCTTATATTGGCAGACAAATCCCTGTGAAAATAGGAGAAACAGAACGATTTATAGATTTGCTTTTTTATCACTTGGAATTGCGTTGTTTTGTGGTGATAGAGCTAAAAGCTGGCAAATTTGAAGCTGAACATATTGGAAAACTTGGTTTGTATATTTCTGCGATCAATCATCAAAAGAAAAAAGAAACGGATGGACCAACAATAGGAATGATTATCTGCAAAACAAAAGACAGCGTTGAAGTGCAGTATTCTTTAGAAATTGTAAATCAGCCCATTGGTGTTTCTGAGTATCGACTTGCTAAACTATTGCCAGATAATTTGAAAAGCAGTCTGCCAAGTATTGAAGAACTGGAAGAACAATTAAAGAAAATGGACAATGAGTGATATGAAAAAAGATTGGGAAATAAAGAAATTAGAAGATGTTTGTGATTTCATAAGTGGCCTTTGGACAGGAAAAAAACCGCCATTTCAAACTATTGGTGTAATTCGCAATACAAATTTTACAAAAGACTGTTTACTTGATGATACGGATATTGTTTATTTAGAAGTTGAACAATCACAATTCAAAAACCGCAAACTTCAATTTGGAGATATAATACTTGAAAAATCTGGAGGTGGGCCAAAACAACCTGTTGGACGAGTTGTTGTTTTTGATAAAAAAGAAGGTGATTTTTCTTTTAGCAATTTTACTTCCGTAATTCGCATAAAAAACAGTAAAGAACTTGATTTTAATTTTCTTCATATATTTTTGTTTTACAAATATATTTCTGGTGCAACAGAGCAAATGCAAAGTCATTCAACAGGCATAAGAAATTTAAAATTTAATGAATACAAAGAAATTGAAATTCCCATTCCCCCTCTCCACGAACAAAAACGCATAGTTTCCATATTAGACAAATGCTTTACCGCCATAGACAAAGCAAAAGCCAATGCTGAAAAAAACTTAAAAAATGCAGAAGAACTTTTTGAGAGTTATTTGCAGGGAGTGTTTGGGAATGGGAAAGGTTGGGGAGAAAAACGAATACAAGATATTACAACTGTTATCAATGGATATGCTTTTGCAAGTAATGATTTCAAACCAACAAATTCGATTAAATCAATAAAAATTACCAATGTTGGTGTAAAAGAATTTGTAGAAGAAACTGCTAATTATTTGCCTGAAAAATACAAAGAAACATTAAAAGATGTTCAAGTTAAAGAAGGAAATATCGTAATAGCATTAACAAGAACAATTATTTCTGAAGGTCTGAAAGTTGCTATTGTTCCAAAAAGCTATGATGGCGCTTTAGTTAATCAGCGAGTAGCAGCGTTAGTGCCTAATGAAAAAATAATTTTACAAAATTACTTATATTATTATTTAACTACGAGTAATGTTTCAAATTATGTATTAGATCATGTTAATACTTTAATGCAACCAAACCTATCTATAAATGATTTGAAAAATATGCTTATTCCTATTCCTTCGCTTAATACCCAAAAATCCATCGTCAATCAAATGGACTCTCTAAAAGCCCAAACGCAAAAACTAGAAACCGTCTATAATAAAAAAATATCAGATTTAGATGAATTAAAAAAAAGTATATTACAAGATGCGTTTAGAGGACAATTATGAACGAAGCAGATACAAGAGCCGAACTAATTGACCCAGCCTTAAAAGCAGCAGGTTGGGGCATTGCAGAAGGCTCAAAAATCCTTCGCGAGCACGGTATTAGTGCAGGCAAAATACAAATAGGCGGCAAAGGTAAGAGTGAATTTGCAGATTATGTACTGGTGTATAAAGGCATTAAACTTGCCGTTATTGAAGCCAAACGCAATGACTTACCTGTGGGCGAAGGCGTGATGCAAGCAAAAAAATACGCCCAAAAATTGCAATTAGAAACCGCTTACAGCACAAATGGAGAAGAGATATACCAAATTTGTATGAAAACAGGCGAAGAAGGCTTGGTAAAAGGATTTTTAAGCCCCGAACAACTTTGGAACAAAACTTTTCCTAAAAAAATTAATGCTGAGCCTGCCGAAGCATGGAGAGAAAAATTTGCTGGCGTTCCGTTTGAAGATAAAGGCGGAAATTGGAAGCCACGATATTACCAAGAAATAGCCGTTCAAAAAGCGATGGAAGCCATAGCTTATGGACGTAACAGAATTTTACTCACCCTTGCCACAGGAACTGGAAAAACTGCAATCGCTTTCCATATAGCTTGGAAATTGTTTCAAACTCGCTGGAATTTGAAACTTGACGAAAGCCGCAGGCCACGCATTTTATTTTTGGCAGACCGAAATTTTTTGGCAGACCAAGCCTACAACTCGTTCTCGGCATTTTCCGAAGATGCATTGGTACGCATAAGACCCGATGAAATAAAGAAAAAAGGCAAAGTACCAACTAATGGCAGTATTTTCTTTACTATTTTCCAAACATTTATGAGCGGTACAGATGCAGAAGGAAAACCTACTCCATATTTTGGTGAATATCCTGCGGATTATTTTGATTTTATAGTTATTGATGAATGCCACAGAGGTGGGGCAAACGATGAAAGTACTTGGCGTGACATTTTGGAATATTTCAGCCCAGCTGTGCAACTTGGTTTAACCGCCACACCAAAACGCAAAGACAATGTGGATACATATAAATATTTTGGCGAACCCGTTTACATTTATTCGCTGAAAGAAGGCATCAACGATGGTTTTTTAACTCCTTTCAAGGTAAAACGCATAGAAACTACATTAGACGATTATCGCTATACTTCAGACGATACGGTTATAGAAGGCAAAATTGAGGAAGGAAAACTTTACAAAGAAAAAGACTTTAACCGTAGCATTGAAATTGAGGCGCGTGAGGAAAAACGGGTAAAAATATTTTTGAACGAAGCTAACCAAAACGAGAAAACTATTATTTTTTGTGCTAATCAGGAACACGCGGCATTAATCATGAACTTGGTAAATCAAAACGCCAACAGCAAAGACCCGTTTTATTGTGTTCGCGTTACAGCCAATGACGGCGAAGATGGTGAGAGATCTTTACGAGAATTTCAAGACAACGAAAAAACGATTCCGACTATTCTCACAACATCGCAAAAACTTTCAACTGGTGTGGATGCACTAAACATTCGCAACATCGTTTTGCTTCGCCCTATCAATTCTATGATTGAATTTAAGCAAATAGTTGGGCGTGGCACACGTTTATTTGATGGCAAAGAATTTTTCACCATCTATGATTTTGTAGATGCTTCCGTGCATTTCAGCGACCCTTAGTGGGATGGAGAACCGATTGAGGATCCTCCAGTTGATGGCGTAAGAGAACCGAGAGTACCTTATGAACCAGAACCTGATAAGCCTTGTACGTGCGAAAAGAAAGTAAAGGTGAAACTCCGAAACGGCAAGGAGCGGGAAATTCAACATATGATTTCCACATCTTTTTGGAGTGCGGATGGCAGACCTGTTTCAGCGGAAGAATTTTTGAATAATCTTTTTGGTGAATTACCTAAACTTTTTAAGAACGAAGAAGAGCTTCGAAAACTTTGGAGCGATCCACGGACACGAAAAACATTGCTGGAGAAACTAGAAGAAGCTGGTTTTCCAAAACCTGATTTATTGATTTTGCAGAAACTGGTTGATATGGAAAAAAGTGATTTGTATGACGTACTGGAATACGTTTTCAATGGTGACTATGTCGCAATGACCAGAGAAGCGAGAGCCAAAGCTGCCGAAGCAACTATATTTGCTCTGCTCAATGACAAGCAAAAAGAATTCATCTCATTCGTATTAAGTAAATATGTTGAAGCTGGCGTGGATGAATTAGACCAAGAAAAGCTTCCAATTTTATTGAAAAATAAATATCAATCTTTAGAAGATGCCAAAGAAATTTTAGGTGATACGGCAAACATCAGCAAACTGTTTATAGAGTTTCAGGAACATCTCTATCGGTTAAAAGTAGCGTAGCATTATCTCTGACTATAAGGATGCCCCGTAGCAATATGATAAGCAAACCTTTCCCTAGCCTTTTCCAGAAATTTTATATAAGAATCGCTTCTATAATCGGGGTATGTCCAGTCAAAGGGGTGAAAATGACCGTTTTCGAAGTATAGGGTCACTTCTGCGAAGATGCCCTGCCCCAAGTATATCCTATGCCGTTGGTCTTTGGTTGTTGCCAAAAAAAACTGCCCCAAAGTCATATAGCCTGGGTCTAGGTTTACAGCCCTGTTCCAGATTTTTTCCATTTCGTTGGTTTCGAGTTTTATCGCGGCAATGGTTTCGCGCTCAATTTTGTCCTCAAAAGACAGAAATGAGCGAATTGGCGAGTTGCCTAGCTCATTTTCGTAATAATTGGTGTGGTCAAACGGGACGGGCGGCATTTCCAAATCCACTGCGCCAAAACGCTCTACGAGTTTTTGTTTTGCCTTGCTTGCAAGTTCTGTGTTTGCGGCTAAAATGCCTACAATAAGCCTTACCGGAAGGGGAACTTTTATGATGCCCATGCTCAATATTCTCTGATTTTCAAGCGCGAAACAGGCTCGGAAAGGGCACCCTCATTTACTACAAAAATGCGCTCACCCAAAGTTGGGTTTATATTGACTAGCTCAACTTTGATATTCTGTGCGCGAATATGTGCCAATTGCTGCAAAGTATTGGGTGGCAAAACTTGGCGAGCAAGCAAATCGCTCCAAATTCGGCGGGCGGCTTGCATGAGCGATGCTTCGTCTATGGTTTCGGCATTTGGGTTTTGCAAGGTGGCGCGCCAGTCTTTTTTTTCTACACGCCCGTAATAAGCAAAAAGAGTGTCGCGGAAGGGGTGCTTTTCAAGGGCGGCAGGCGTTAATTTTGTGGGCACGTTGCGCCCAATGGCTTTCAAAAGCTGCGTTTCTTTCAGTACATTGCCGTCTTGAATTGAATCTGCGTTTCCATATATATCTACTTGTAGTTGCGGGCGTTGCATCAATGCCTGCGACAAATTTTTCAAGGCATCTAAATTCTCTTTGCCGGGGTATTCGGAACCTGGGGCAAATGTTATTGTTTCTGGGTCTGAATTGGAACCAACCAAAGCCATTATGCTTTTGAAGGGTGCAGACACAACTTTACCGAGCAAATTTTTTATCACTTTCCAAATCAAACTTCCAACGCTGAATTCGGGGTCATCCAAATCGCCCTCTATGGCAACATCCAAATCTATAATCCCATTTTTGTCGCTCAACAAGGCGGCAAACAAACGCACGGGCATTTTAGTTGCTTCTGAATTTTCCACCGCCTCGCCAAAATTCAAATGCTGCATAAATATATGGTTATTGCCGTGAATTTTATTATTTTGTATAGTATAATCAGACTGCAACGCAACCTGCCCCTTTGCAATGCGATACCCGGCATACTTACCGGAATACGGCGAAAATACAGTTAAATCTTGGTTGGCAGCCTCCACCTTAAAATCAAATTTCGGGCGTTTTCCAAACAAGTTGATTGAACCATTTAGGAAGAACGGTGCATAACCGCCCATTTTGCCCTGCATAGATAAATTCGCATCGCGCTTTTGCCCAGAGAGATTTCGCAAATTTCCCTGTACAGCCACTATGCGGTAAGAAAAAGGAGTTACAGGGTCTTTATCTGTTACATATATAGTGCCATTACCAAACTTAATGCTGTTGATTATAAAAGGCGTAGATGTATTTTTTGCAGATTTTGTTTTTTTAATCTGCGAATAATTAGCTTTGGAATTTACATACCATATCAAATTTAAAACAGGAGTTTGAACTTCAACATTGCTCGCTTGCCAATATACATTTGGCATAAACATAATATTCATCCCTTTAATAGATGTTTTGGAGGCTCTTGCAAGTTCTGCGTTATTTTTGCCCAATAAGTTTAAATTGTCAATGTCAATGTCTCCTGCAAAAAACAGGGAATCTCGCTGCGCAGAACCTGCGGCTGGTTTCCAGCGCATATTTATTTGCGCATTTGCCTGCCCCTGCCGCAAATTTAACCAAGTTTCTTGGCTTATATAATTTTGCAAAGACGTTAATGGATAATTTTTTATATCAAAATTCCAATCGGCTTGCAAGGGAAACAAATGCGCTGTTCCTTGCAAATTCAGGTTGGAGCCGTTGAACAAAGCAGTTCCCGCAATATGAACAGAATCTTCGGCACGGTTTGTGATGCCTGTTAAAGATAACCGCATATCATTAAGATTATACACGGTAGCAATGGAGTCCCTTGAATCTATAACTTCAATATTCATCTGTTCTGTTTGCAGGGATTTAACCTTTATTTCCCAGCGCGACAAGTTGGAAAATTTTTGCGAAAACACTTTAAACACACTCGCATTTGCATCAATGGAATCTGCCGCTCCGCTGTTCAAACAAATAGACTTAAACAATTCTGGGTCTGGCTGGTTGGGCAAGCTATCAAAAGCATAGCGGGCTTTGGGGGAATCAATTATAACATTGCCAGCGAAAAGAGTACGGTTCAATGTGGAAACTTGCAGGGAATCTGTGCGTATGGAGGCAATTTGCATTTCAAAGTTTGAGCTATCTGTAATTAAAGCCGGACGGTTCAGAGATAACTTTGCATTCTCCAGCGCAAAACCTATTTCTGGTTCTTCTACAATTCGGTAACCTGTGCGCAAATCCAATTTGCCGCTTTGCAAATTAAAAGGCAAAAGTTCCTGATAAAAATCACGCAATTGAATAATATCCAAATCGCGAATTTCCAATTCTCCCTGTGAAAGAAATGGATTCCATTGCAAATTTCCGTTCCATCGAAAAAAACCGCCGCTTAAACTGGTAAATTGCAAATTGTAATTGTTCCCGCTTTCCTCAGAATGATGAGTGGAAAATTTTTCCAGAGAAAAAGAGATGGGTGCAATTCCAAAACGCTTTTCTTTTTCACCACGTTTGTCAAAAGCTTCAAAAGAACCGTTATGTATAATGAAACGCTCAATGTACAAAGGCACATTCATTCGTTTTAAAAAAGCATCGGTAGCAAATTGTGCAATGGCAGATAACTCTTTGCTTTCGTTTTGCAAAATAAGCTGCGAACGCAAGCCGTGAATTCGCAATTCATCTAAACGAACGCTCCGAGTTGGTATTGATAGCAACTGTGCATCTATGTATAGAGAATCCCAGGTTAATTTAGCCGCCTTGTTTTTAGCCGAAAAATCTTGCAAGGCGAGCGCAATTTTGAATGGGTATATTTTTATTAAGCCTATATGAACTTCGCTTCCTGTGGCGGCTCCTATTTTTTCTTCTAAATAAGGTTTAAGCACAGATGGCAAGGCATAAATAGCAAGTACTGCACATAAAACAACGACAATGAGGGTTACACCAAAGGCAATACATAAATTGCGAAAACGAAATAGAGAGGGCAATTTCACTAGGGTAAATATAGTAAATTGAAAATTTCTATTTTATATATAAACCAAAGAGGTAATCAATGAGAAGCAAACTTGCAAAACTCGCATTCGTGGCAGCTATTGGGCTTGTTTTGGCATTAACTTTTTCCTGCTCTGGCGGCGATGAAGGTGGTAACGGTAATAGCTTTGAATATGGTTCGTTTCTATATCAAGACAAAACTTATAAAACAATTAAAATTGGCGACCAAGTTTGGATGGCAGAGAACCTCAACTACGACGTAAGCGGTAGCAAATGCTATGATGATGATCCCGCCAACTGTGCCAAATACGGCAGACTTTACGCTTGGGTAACGGCAATGGCTCTACCCGATAGTTGCAACCATAGTTCTTGCTCTATAGGAGCAAGTCATCAAGGCATTTGCCCTAGTGGCTGGCATATATCTAGTGATGATGAGTGGACAACGCTTAAAAATTTTGTTGGTACTAATCCAGTAACCAAGCTGAAATCGACTAGTGACTGGAGCTACAATGGCAATGGTAAGGACACGTATGGATTTGCGGCTCTGCCGAGCGGCTATGCCGGTGGCTTCAACGGCCCCGGTTCAGACAAGTGGTTCAGTGGTGTTGGCATCAGCGGCGGTTGGTGGACTGCTTCCGAGTACGAAAACCTCTTCGTTTACGTCTGGTCAATGATCTACGGTAACGAGAATTTCATTAGGGAAGATTACAGTAAAGACTATAATTTGTACAGCATTCGTTGCGTACAAAACTAGCCTAATAATTCACCCCTCTCCTAACTGGCTTAAACCCCGCATTCTTAATAAATTCCTCTGCTTCTTCAATGCTCTCAATGCCCTGCGAGTGCATTACCCTCTCTTCCAAAACAACGCTGCTGATGTCATTTGCGCCAGCGTAAAGCGCAAGCTCTCCCAAAACCTTGCCCATTCCCAGAACAGAAACCTCTATGTTTGGTATGTTGTGGAAAAACAACCTGCAAAGCGCAACGAGTTTTATGTATTCATCGCTTCGCACGTGGCGAATGGGAAAATCCTTTGTTTGAGGCTGGAACACCCAAGGGATAAAACTTTGAAAACCGCCTGTTTTATTTTGAACCTCGCGAACATAATTCAAATGCTGGATAATTTCTTCCGGTGTTTCGCTTGAACCGATAACTATATTCGCACTACCCGGCAAACCCGCCTTGTGGCACTGCTCCATAACTCTCATCCAATCTTTTGCGGATAGTTTGTTCGGAGCGAGAATTTTTCGCATACGAGTTGTCATTATTTCTGCGCCCGCGCCAGGGACAGAAGAGAGACCTGCTTTTTTTAATTTTTGCAAAAGCTCAGGTAGAGGCATTTTGTTGTTTTTTGCGATGTGAAAAAGTTCCACAGGAGAAAAGCCGCGCACTTTGAATTTTAGTTTTTTGCTTAAAGTGCTAATTACGTCAATATAATAATCAAGTGGAATTGCCGGATTAACTCCGCCTTGAAAAAAAATTGCAGATGCTCCTTGTTTTTTTGCGGCAAGGGCAGTGGATATGATTTCTTTTTTTGGAAGTGTGTATGGCTTTGTGTTTTTGAATGAGCAAAAGGAGCAGGCGATTTTGCAAACATTGGTATAATTTATTATCCTAAAAACCGTGTAGCTAACATTTTTTTTTCCGTGAATTTCAATACGCCTCTTATGAGCTTCTGCGGCAAGTTCAGCCCAGCTTGCGTTTTTCCATAAGGTTAGGGCTTCTTTGGGGGAGAGGATTTCGGTCATTATTCAATAATACCTTCTTTGCCATAATTTTCCCAAGGATTTAATATTTTCAATCCGGCTATGCCAAAAAAATCTTTTACATTACGGGTAGCAATAATTAGATTGTTTTCAAGAGCAGTAGCAGCTATAAATGTATCTTGCACTTGAAACGAGCGATGAAGCTCAGCCATCATTTTACCCCAAATTTGCATAGTGCTTGTTTTTATATTGAGTATGCGTTCATTGAATCCTTCGAAAATTATCTCATTGAACCAAGCGGACAGCTTGTTCTTTCTATGGCTATTCGGAAGTCTTTCTATTCCATGGACTATTTCGCCTATGGAAACTACACTTATGAACTTATTTGTGTCTGGCGTGTCAATAAACCACTTCACCACGTCTTTGTCGGGATTTGGCTTGGTTAGTTCGGAAAGGACATTTGTGTCTATCAGGTACTTCATAGTTCAATATTCCTAAAGCGAGTATCCTTGCGGGAAGGCAAGTCTAAATCATTTAGGCTTTCTGGTGCGGAACGGAACATATCAAACAAACTTTTCTTAGGCTTGGTGAGTTGCTTGTATTTGGCTATGGAAATTACAACTGCTACGGGTTCGCCACGCAAGGTAATTGATTGCGGGGCTAAAGTCGTTTGCTTTACAAGTTCGCTTAATTTCGCTTTGGCTTCCTGTAATTGCCACTTTTGCATAAAAACCTCTAATAACTAGTCTGTCTAGTAATAATGTAGAAAATGTTAAATAGATGCATTTTTCACAATTACCATGTCTGCAAGCTACAAGCTACACTACTTGGAAGTGCTTCTGTACTAGTATATGATACACATATATCACGGATTTCGTTTTTTCCAACTGATAGTGCGGAAAGAAGTGAAATTTCCATATTTATGAAATATTCTCCAGTAACTGTTTTTGCTGGATTGTCGCCAACCTTGATAGATACTGTAGTATTAGAGTTTAACTGAATCTCGCACCGCATTCGTATGGGAGGAGTGGTAAATTCGTTGGTCCAATTAATTTCCACATCTATGCATTCATTGTTTTGAATGGATTGTACTTTATTATTTATATCTACATTATCTCCATTGCAGGATAGTTGTTGGTTACCCTCGCAGGTGACCAGACGATTTTCGTTAGAATTTGAGCTTGGTGCAATGGACGAACTGCTAGGTGGTATACTTGAAGACGAAAGAACTACCGCAGAACTTGAACTCGGAACTACTGACGAACTGGAAAGCTCAGATGAACTAGAAAACACAGACGAACTGCTGGGTGTTATGCCCAAAACATTGTCTCTCGCATCATCGAAAACAGCCAACGCTTCTGCCATTCCATTCTTAACATCGCTAATCCCATTTGAAGTTGAAAGCAATGCGTTCAATTCGCTCTCCGACCTGCCCACTTGCAGCAGAACGGAAGCAAGCAACAAAACAGAATCTGCTTGAATGCTCATATCTTCGCTATTCCCAGAAGCTGCAATACCTAGTTCTGCTGAAACCTCCACAAGGGCTTGTTGTTTAGCATCCGCAAAGGGTAAACCTGCTCTTGCCGAACCCAAAACCTTGTCGTGTTCAAGATGGGTAAATACATTGATATTTACGTTGTCTTTATCCGCAATGTCTGCGATTACTTTTAAAGTTATGCTCTCTGCTGATACAGCGTTTGTTATTTCGTTTATGTATCTTCCAGTTGCTTCCACTTCAACATAAGGCGAAGCCAATTCATAACCTTTTATTTCCTCTATTTCATATCTTCCATTGTCGTCTTTAATCTCTCCGTTGAAAACCTTTCCTGTTCTTTCGTAGTTTTCATTCAACTCATAAAGTTTAATCGTGCCGCCGCTCACAAAAGACCCCTTTTGCGAAACGCCGCTGATTTTTTCCTTTTTCACGGTTTTCTTTGGACCAGACGAACTGCCGTCCCCAGAGCAGGAAAAGGTTAATGCCAAGGCAAGCCCAAGGGCTGCCACTAGTGCGATTTTTGAGGGGCTGTTTCTCATAGTGAATTTTTTCCGCCAAAGTACATTAAACTCTAGCAGTAATATAATAAAATTTAACGCCAGGGTGGTTGTTATCTGGGATAACTTTAGCTTTACTTCTGCCTAAACCTCGGTGCAAAATCCTTTTTAGATTTCTTAGGAATAGGGAATTTCCTCCCCAGTAACCCAGCTCTATCCGGCACAAACAGCATTGCCAGTTCCAGCCGTTTCAACACCGGATGCCACTCTATTGGCATTGTTTTTCTTAAAACATAGCCAGCGTTTCGCCAGCGGTCTGCTTCTTTTGCTGCGTTTTCTAAATCGCCTGTTATATGAACAATTCGCTCCGGCTTTGCGTTTGCTATTGCCTCTGTTAAGGATTGCGTTAGAAGCTCCCCAGAAGGTGGATTCAAAATAATTGTCCATTTGCCTTTGTTGATTTCGCCAGCGAAAAAATTTTTAACCCAAGTCACATCTAATTTGCAGTGATAAAAGTGGGCGTTTTTTATTCGCAAACTATGAGTATTTTGCGCAAAAGATAATTTTGCCCATTCCCTTGCATCAAGGCAGTGAATGTCCTTGAAGTTTTTGCAAAGCTGCATCGCTTCTATTGCCGCGCCGCAGTAGCAGGAGAGCAAGCGGTCGTCTTTTGAGGGGTGCAGCCATTCGCGTAGTTTTTCACCAAGCTGCAAATATGTTCCCTTGCTTTTGGGCAGCCAGTCTAAAATGTGGAAGTAAAGTTCTGGTTGCGCTAACTTGATATATTCGGAGCCAAAACCCTTGTGCAAAGTGTATTGCATAGAGGCAGGCGGGTTGGAGGTGTCAAAGGCAAAAGAAGGTTTTGTTTGAACTGAATGAGCGCACAGGATTTCGGGGCGCATTCTTTGCAAATAGTCTAAAAAGGTTTTGTAGTTCCTGCTTTGCTCAGGTGTATTCAAATTTGCCTGCACAAGCATTCCATAATTGCCGCTTCCGTTTGAGCGAAAAATAATCTGTATGATTTGCTTTTTAAAAAAGTGCAAATGTTCTTTTGAAAGCTGTTCTTCTATTTTTTGCAAACACTCTGGCAAAGGTTCGTCTGGAATTCCCTCCCAAACCAAGGCTCTTTTGCCTTTTACCTCTCTAAGCACATATCGCCAATCGCCGCCGCCAATTTCTGCATCTGCCGTAAAAACGGCTTGTATTTTGCCGGGGATTTTATTGGTCGTTGCCCAGTCGCTTATTTTTTGTTTTTTATCCATTAGGGGGAATATAGTAAGTGTTTGATATGCAGATTATTGGTGATGCAATTTGGATATTCGCTAGGGTAGTGGCTTGTGAAAATTAGCGTTGTTTTTTCGCTTGCTTTGTCTAAGAGCAAAAAAAGCCTTTTCTTTGATTTTTCGCTCATTCCCTGAGTTGGTTCGTCTAAAAGCAGAACTGCCGGATACATTGAAATTGCTCTTGCTATTAAGGCAAGCCTCAATTCCTCTTCGCTCAGGTTTCTCAAAGGTTTGTTTAATTCGTTTTCAAGCCCCAGATCTGCGAGCAAATTCAAAGCCATTTTCTTTTCTTCTGCTAAAACTGGTTGCGGAAAATTTTCTAAAAGGGCATCTAGCACGGTTATTCTGCGATGTGCTTGCAAAGCCATTTCTGGGGAAAAAAAACCTAGTTTTTTTTTATGCTCGCTAATGGAAAAACTTTCTTTTACCTTCTGTCCCAAAAGCTCCAAATCGTTTCTGTAAATCTGCGGATGCTCACCGCCCAACACGCCAAGCAATGTGCTTTTCCCGCTACCGTTTGCTCCGGTAATTGCCCAATGCTCGCCTTTGCGCACTTCCCAATTTAAATTTTCAATGATTTTTTTTTTGCCAAAAGATATGCAAACATTCTTCAAAGAGAAAAGTATTTCACCCTGCAACATCGGCTCTTTTATTTTTTTTATTTCGTAAATATTTTCATCGCTTGCGGTTGTGCAACCATTTGAAAACGAACCCTCCAATAAAAATCGTTCGTCTTCCCTTTTCAAATTTATCTGCATATTAATGCCTTTTTGCCGGAATAGTTTTATCCTCTCTGCCAAAAATTCCCTGTATTCAGGGTCTAAGCCGCCAAAAGGGTCGTCTAAAATCCACAGATCTGGTTCTTCCATATAATTGCGTGCTAGTAGCAGCCTGCGAAGTTCTCCATTGGAGAGGCTCGGCAGCTTTTGCTCCAATATATGCTCTGGAATGCCAGCTAACGAGAGGGCTTCTTTTAGCAGAGCGGCATTTGTTTGGGGAAAAGGTTCGCTTTCAACAAAATGCTCCGAGTTCAAGAAGAACGGATTTTTCAGCAGAAAATCCCTCACCGAGGGAGAGTCTTCATCTTCCAGCGAAATAAATCTCTCTTGCCAAAATCTTGAAAGGGCTTTTTTTATTTTTCTCTGCAAGTCATTGTTAAAATGAGATATTTTCATATTCAAGGACTTGCAGAATCGTCCACCACTGTTATTGTAGCGCGCATCATCCCCATCCAGCAAGTGTATAGAAATTTCCCTGCTTTGGCAGGGGTAAATTCAATTACGTTTTCGCCGTATTTAAATGTATGCTCAATTCCGTATTCGCGAATTAATATGCGGTTGTTGCAACCATTTATGCTCCCCATCGGCACGTTGATTAACCATTTTACCGGAATGCCTGCCTTAACGGTGATGTTTGGATATTGATGAGGAGCAAGGGTGCTGTTTATTATCTGCACACTATCTTTTTTCACTTCTTTTTCTTTTGCGATATCTTTGCTTTCATTTTCAAAACCCGTTAAACTCCAACCGTCCGTGAACATAGACATTCCAAGCACAACCACAAGAGTTGCACCGGTGGCGGTTGCCTTGCGAGTGAATTTTTGACCAAGCATAGAAGAAAAGGTTCCAAAGCTAAATGTTAGAGGCACCGTGCCCAAACTAAATAGTAACATAGATAATGCTCCGGAGAGTGGGCTGCCTGTGCTGAGGGCGTAAATTTGCATAGCTTGCAGAGGTCCGCAGGGCATAAAGCCGTTGAGCAAACCAACTATGAGTGGGCTTTTGTTTTTGGATTTCTCTGAATTAACCTTTTTTGCAAAGATTTGGGGGATTTTTGGGTTAAATTTGCGAAGCCACGGAAAAATTCCGAGCAGATTTATGCCCATAATTATCATAATCAAGCCTGCAACCAATTTCAATGCCCCCTGCGCCGCCACAGAAAAATTGATTACGGAACCGAGTGCGCCAACCACAAAACCCACCGCAGTATAAGAAATAACCCTGCCGAGGCTATACATAAAAGGAGAGTGAAGCCCACGCGACACGCACTGCGAAAGATTGATGCCTCCGCACATAGCTAAACAATGCACCGAAGTCATTAAGCCTATGAGGAACAACATACCATAAGCCATATCAGCCTTTGCCAGTTGGTTTGGAACCAGCATATTGAGAATGCCAAAATGCTGCAACACAATATATAAGGCACAAACTATAATCAAGAATCCAGCAATGCGAATTGTATCTTGCTTCAAATTTTGAACTGAGGCTTTGTAACCGAGGTTATCCACCGCCGCAATTAATTCTGCAAGTGAAACAGTGTTGGCATCATAAGTAACCGAAGCCTTTCCTAAGCTATGGCTAACGTCTGCATTTTGCACCCCAGAGATGCTACGGAGTTTTTTTTCAATCCTGCTGCTACAATTCGCGCAAGTCATTCCGTTTATATGCAACTTGACTGTTTCCATAAGGATAAGATATAAAAATTAAAATAAAACAAATAGCCGCTGCAAGCAAACTCGCAGCCAGCAATTTTATAAAGGCAACAATAAGGTTAAAACTTATTGTAGTAAGAAATTCTATCTATTAGCACTATCATAAAATCCTTGTGGTTCATGCCAAAACCGTCTGCGATATGGAATACAAAATCCAACATAGGCATTCTTCTTCCGCTTTCAATGAGCGAAATATACTGCCTGCTCACTTTGCATTTTCTCGCAAAGTCGCATTGCGACATATTTTTGCGGTTTCTATAATTGATAAGCAAGTATTGACAAGCTTGCGTTATCGCCTTTCTCAAATGGTTATTGTTTTTTCATAGTGCAGAATGTATAAAATTTAATTTTCCTGCTTCTCCTTCGGCAGCCACTTCTCCAAAACGGCATTCAGCTCAACAGTATCTATTGGCTTAGATATAAAATCGTTGAAGCCGTTTTCTAAAAACATCTCCTTTACGCCAGAAACAGCGTTGGCAGTCAGTGCGATAATTGGCAGATTTGTATGCGTTTCCCTTATGAGTTTTGTGGCTTCAACGCCGTCCATCTCTGGCATCATGTGGTCCATCAATACCAAATCATAATTATTTGCTTTTGCCATTTCAATTGCTTCTGCTCCGCTCGTGCATAAATCAACCTGCATTTTGTATGGTTGCATTAAGCCCTTGACTACCTTTAAGTTCGCATCAATGTCATCCACAACGAGAATCTTTGCATTTGGAGCGGTAAATTTGATAGTTAGGTTATCGTTTTGAATGGAATCGAAAAGTTCATCGGAACTTATTTTCTGCGGCAATTTAATGGTGAATGTGCTACCTTTGCCATATTCCGATTTAACGCTTATATCTCCGTTCATCATTTTAATGATATTTTTCGCTATGGCAAGCCCAAGCCCTGTGCCTTCAATGCCTTTTTTGGACTTCATATCCACTCGGACAAACTCGTCAAAAAGATTTTTCAAATCCTCTGGTTTTATGCCTATGCCGCTATCGGCAACCTCCATAGTTAAAAGAACAGTATTTTCTATTATTTCTCCGCTTACAGAAAGGGAGATAAAGCCTTCTTTCGTGTATTTAACGGCGTTGCTGAGCACATTGAGCAACACTTGCCTTGTTTTAGCTTCGTCTCCGATAAGAGAATTCGGTATATTGCGGTCTATATTTATATCAAATCTTAGCCCAGATTCCCCAATCCTCATTTTGACAATATTGACTACATCATTTATCATAGATGAAAATAAATAATTACTCGGAATTATTTCCAATTTTCTGTTTTCAATTTTTGAAAGATCTAAAATATCGTTGATTATAGACAAAAGGTATTTTCCCGCTTGTTTAACGGTGAGAATATAGTCCTTTACGGTGGAAAGAGCATTTTCGCGGAGGGCAAGGTCTGCCATTCCTATTATCGCATTCATTGGCGTTCTTATCTCGTGGCTCATCTTTGCCAAAAATTTGGATTTGGCTTCATTGGCTTTATTCGCTTCTCTAAGACTTAATAAGCCACTCACAAACACAAGTATCACGGAAATAATTTGAATCACCGTAAGAATTAATATCATTCGCTTTGCAAGTACAATCTCATTGTCTTTTATATCCACTCCAGCAATTGCTCTAACATTGCCTTCGCTGTCAAAAACAGGAGCAAAGCCATTCAGCAACCCTTCCCAGCCCGGAGTATAATGACCTAATCCAGCATATTTGGATTGCCCTTTTTCAAACACTGGCACCATCCAGGGAGTGTGGTGCGGGTCAAAGAGCGGGGTATCCAAACCAACCCGCGTTTCTTCGTTAAAATCATTATCCACTATATACTGCATTGAATCCTGCACAGGGCGCATAAAATACACCCAGAGAACTTCGGCTTTTTTGGAAAATTCCAGCAGTTTTTCGCGCAAATCTTTGTAAGATTGGAGTTCCATATCTTCTTTTTTTTGATATTTATCCAATTCCTCTAGGCTTACGGTGCTTGCCAAATATTCAGCCACAGAAATCATGCGGTGTTCTATGTTGTGTTCCATTGCACGTACAGAAAAATGGATAAAATAATTTACAACAATAGACACTATAAATAGTGTTAAAAATGAAATAAAAAAAAGAATCAAACTATGGTGTCTTATCATTTCTCACGTCCTTATAAAATAAGGTAGAAAAATAATAGCTTGCATTTCACGTCTCAAAACGTGCTATTTACGCTATACCCCTGCAAAAAGTCAAAAAATATATTATTTTTTATTTAATGGATTTAGAAACAAACCATAGGAGGTTTATTATGAAATCAAATCGTTTTTTTCAATTAGCGGCAAGTTTTGTACTTGTCTTTGCCTTTACCTTTTCACTCGACGGTTGCAGTGGCGGAGACATACCCGATGGTAGGTATGTTAAAATTGGAAGCGAGAAGTACTGGGAATTTTCTGGGGACAAAGCCACATATTATTTCAATAAGGATTACCCTGCACAGAAAGGAACCTACAAAATTGACACAAACGGGTTGTTTATTTTTACTCTGGAAAATGGGACAATAGATAAGAAAATGTTTGGTATTGAAGGAAACAAATTGCTGCTTGGCAACACACAGTACACAAGGCAGTAAGCGGCTTATTATTCCCTGCCAGAATACCTCTAGATTTTGGCAGGGAATCAAAATTTAACTAATGGACTGATAAATGAACAAAAGTTTTGTACATACGTCGTTCATAATACTTGCGTTTGCATTATTGGTTTTCTTATGTTCATGGTTTATGGACAACATAGAGAACAGGCATATAATGAATGATGCTAAATCCGCGCTTGATACCACAGAACTCAATGTCACTTCCAACCTTCAAGAATTGGAAAATATGCATATATATTTATCAGAAACAGTCCGCCTGATGATATTGCATGGTGCAAGTTACGAAATTGTATCAAAATATATAAAGGATATTAACGATTATATATTCAACGATGAGAAATTTAAAATATACTCCACTGGAGTATATGGCTTTTTGGAGGTATTTGACGAAGCCAGCTATACACCCAGCGACCGACCGTGGTACAAAGCGGCGGTAGAGGCAAACGGAAAAACCGCAGTTACCGAGCCATATATAGCAATGGCAACGGGCGTATATACCATTACATTCACTCGCCGCATATTTAGTCCAGATGGCAAACCGCTGGGCATAGTTTGCCTTGATATAGTACTGGACAGAGTTAGGGAACTTATCGCTAATACGCATTTTGCATATAACGGCTACGGAATACTGTTAAACAGCAAATTTGAGGTACTTGCTCACCCCGACAATAAAACGCTTGGCAAAAAAATGACAGACATTAACAGCAGGTTATCTCCTTTTTTGGAAGACTTGAAACAGGGAAAACCAGTTTTAGAACACAAGATAATAAATTACAAAGGTGAAGCATCCGTTTTATTTTTCCATCAACTTAAAAACGGCTGGTACATTGCCGCAATGATACCAGAAGAAACCTATTTCAAAGAAATGAGAATAATGAGGCTCTCAATCATTGTGCTTGGAACGATACTAGCAGCCTTATTCATTGTTATGACTAAAAAACTTGCTATTGCAAATGAAAAACTAAAAGCCCTATCAGTGACAGATGAATTGACAAAACTGAATAACAGACGTTCATTTTTAGAATATATAGATTTAGTATGGAAACAAAATTATCGCTTAAATCTTCCTGTGACCCTATTATTTATAGACATTGATTATTTTAAAAAATATAATGATTTTTTAGGGCATTTAGAAGGTGACAAGGCTCTTATAGCTGTAGCGAAAGGTTTAAAAAATAATGTAAAAAGAGAAACTGATTTTGTTGCAAGATTTGGCGGTGAAGAATTTGTTTGCGTTTTGCCATTTGTTGAAAAAGCTGAAGCATTTGAATTTGCAAAAAGAATTGTACAAAGTATTGAAGATATGAAAATACCTCATCCTATGAGTCTATGTTCAAAATATTTAACAATAAGCGTAGGTATGGCAATCACTGTGCCAAAAGATAACAATTCTTATGAACAATTATTAGATGAATCGGATAAAGCATTATATTCAGCAAAAGTATCGGGGAGAAATAGAGTTGTTTAAGCATTTTACACCGAAAAACGTGCTATCTACGCTATATCCCTTGCAAAGGGTGATAAATTTTCTACTATATATTATCATAAGGGAAAAAATGAACATTCTTGTATGCGATGATATGAAGGAAGATGCGGATAGGCTCGCTGCCTTGATTGCCCAGTCAGGCTTTGAGGCTCAAACGGCGGTTTTTACCTGCCCCAGGCAAGCCTTTGATTATTTTCTCTCAGGTGCAAACATAGATGCGTGTTTTTTAGATATAGTAATGCCAAAAATGAACGGAATAAAGCTGGCAGAAAAATTGCGGGAGAATAATTTTACAAATGATATTGTTTTTCTCACCACTTCCAACGATTTTGCCAGCCAATCCTATCAGGTTCATGCTTTTGACTATTTGCTCAAACCCTTGACTTCCGAAAAAGTGAACAATATAATGGGTAAGCTGAAAAAGTCTAAAGAAAACGCGGATAAGGCTGGATTGTCTATAGAGACACATGGAATCGCAAGGTTTGTTCTGTTTCGCGATATTTCCCACGTTGAAGTCATAAACCATACCATATATATTAAACTAAGGGATAAATCCATAATCAAGATTCATACCACCTTTGGCATAATAGAAGAGCAACTACTGGCAGACAGCAGATTTGCAAAATGCCATCGCTCGTATATAGTGAACCTAAGCGAAATAAAGACAATGGCAAATAAGGAGCTAACTATGAAAAATGGTTATAAAATTCCTATTTCTAGGAACTATTCGCAAGTAAAGGATAAAATAGTCAAGTGGATGTTCAGATGAAACTTTTCTCAAACATACGCAAGTTTTATCGCGAAGCTAAATTCGCACGTTGCATTTTATCTGCCGAGCAAGCACAATATCAAAAAATTGCAGAAATGTACGAAACTCTGAGTACCGTGCGTCACGATTTCAAATACTATGTTAAAAAAATGGATGAATTGCTGCAAACAGGCGATATAGAAAAGGCAAAGCAGTATTTAACAGAGATAAAAAAACAGATACCAGAAAGCGGGCTGCATTATTACTGCACAGACCACGCAATCAACGCATTGCTCACCAGCTATGCCAAAAACTGCAAGAAATTCAACATAGAATACAATGTCAAAATCACATTGCCAAACTCGCTTTCAGTGCCCCGTTATGATATTTGCATAGTTTTATGCAACCTATTGGAAAATGCTATAGAAGCCTGCAAAAAAATTGAGAATGGCAGAGAAATAGATTTAGCTATAAAAACAGATGGGCAGCGTATGGCGATAAGGGTGAAAAACAGTTTTGACGGCGTGAATAACGAAAACGCTAACTTGCGGAGTGTTAGGGCAGTTGCGGAGCGTTATGGGGGTCATATTTCTACGGAACAAACGAGGAGTGTATTTACGATTTATGTTATGGTGAATGTTTAAGACGACACCGACATCTCGCTTATCGCAAGCGTAGGAACCTTTACGTTGGAAAAGTAATCATTATAGTCGTGACCTACTTCAACTATGTTTTTCAGTAAGTCAAAAAAATTGGACGAAATTGTAAGATTATCCGTGGCGTGCAATGGAAGCCCATTTACGCACCAGAAACCCTGAACGCCAATGCTTATTTGTCCGCTCACCGGATCGCAGCCGGAACCTCCTTCCAAATGAGTCACTAACAAACAGTGCGGAAACATGGCTAGCATTTCTCTTTCAGTTGTTTTGCCAAGCGAAACAACGGCATTCATAAAACTGGTTCCCACCTTGCCAGCAAAACCTCTTGCCCCGTGCCCTGTGCTTTTGCGATTTTCTTTTGAGGCAGATTCCATATTGTATAAAAAATTCTTGAACTCCCCGTTTTCAACAATGTTAAGCGGAGCAGTTGAAATTCCCTCTCCATCCATAAGCGTTGAACCCGGCAAATCTGGCATTAGAGGTTCGCTTGAAAGGGTAAATTTTTTGCTCGCGATTTTCTCGCCCAAACGATTTGCAAGCCTAGACAAACCCTTTTGTGCATTTTCTGCAAAAAATGAAGACAAATAAATAGACAAAATATTAGCGCTTATCCTCTTTGTTAGAACCACAGGCATTTCACCGCTTTCAATGTGCCTCGGAGATAAAAGCTCTTTTGCTCTGGCAATAACTTTATCTGCGATTTGCTCCACGGAAACTGTGCCAAAATCCCTGCCGCCTTTGCTGTACCAGCCCATTTTCACCACGCCGTTTCGCTCTGCAACAGCCCCTGCTCCCACGCCAAAGGCATTTCTTTGGTCTGTGAAGAAAACGCCATTGCTGTTTGCAAAAATTGTGGTTGAAGAGGAAATTTCCGCGCCCAAATCAGGAACATTTTTTATTTCTTTTTCCGCTAAAACCCTTTCTTCTATGCTCAAACAAGTGTTCAACAAGCAATTTATATCCACGTTTTCAAGTTCTGCATTGTAAGTAGGGAGTGCCTCTTTTTCTGGGGCAGGATTTGGCAGCTCTACGTTCATAACCTCAGTGAATTCGCTGTTAGAAAGAGCATCTGCAAGCGTTTGTTCCAATGATTCCTTTGAGAATTTTTCCGTTGAGGCGTAGCCAGGTTTTTGTTCTTTGAAAAGACGAATGCCAATTCCGCACGAGTTTGAAATTTCCGTGTTTTGCAAGGCTTTGTTGAAAACGGATATGCTTTTGCTATCGCTTTTGCCAGCAAAAATATCAAACTGTTCCGCCCCGCTTTTTTTGGAGATTTCACTTAAATATTCAACAGCTTCTTGCATATTCATACGTTTGCATTCCTAATTAAAATTGAACTTTGCCAATTGACTAAAATAGAAACTCTATATTTAGGATTCAGCATATCCCAGTAAAAATCCAAATTTTCTTGAGCCGTGTTTTTTATGGGCATAAGGCGTGGAAGCCCTATAAATGGTTGCAGAGGGTCGCCATCGCATTCATAAGTGGTTAGCATTTCGCCCATATTCGGGGTTCCGGTTTCTTTTTCAATTAAAATGGATTCACGTTTTGGGTTTTGCTTGTCGCTTGCTTTGATAATTGAAAGACCATAGGAGCCGTTTGGGTAAAAAATTCCCGAAATTCTTGGGGTATAGTTGGGGGCATCTGGTTCGTAGGTTCTTGTTTTGAGAGCATCTTCAAAAGTTTTGCCTTCCTTTAAAAATTCAGCTATGGTATCTGTTTGGTTGCCATTGCTTATTATATATGCTCCTTTTGTAATTCTGAATGGGTTGTAAATTATGAGGCTTGGATCGGTTATTTTTTTTTCGTCAAAAGCCTCTGTGCTAACGGAGCCATCTTTATTTTGAACAAAAATTCTATTCTTGCTATTTTCGCTCCTACCCATAATCCAATAAATTTGAACACGCTCGCCGCCAGCACCACACCCCATAACAATCCCGCGCCCTGGGTAATTGTTTTGTTTTAGCCATTGTACGTTAGCAAGAAATTCTGGCATGTAAGGAAGATAGAAAAGTTTCTGGCACATATTTAATCGCCCTGCTGTTTTGTTTAACTGCTTCAATACATAACTCCAAAGTTTTAAGTTCTTCTGGAACATAGCAAAGTGCATGACCGCAATACTTAACCGCTTTGAGGCAGAGCTGCGCAGTCTTTAGTTTTTCTGGTACAAATTCAAGAGCGAAGCCATCTTGATTTACCGCTTCAAGGCAGAGTTCTGCGGTTTTGAATTCTTCTGGTACAGATATAAGCGCACGGCCCTTTTGCTTAACTGCTTCAAGGCACATTTGCGGGTCAGATAGCTTAATACGCTTTTCCTCTTGAACCGCACCACAACCATCTTTAACGCAACGTACGCTGAACAATCTAGTTTTATTGCTGTAGTCCCAGAGAAAGTTTTCGTAGTCAGAGCCTATGTATCTGCCGTAGGCGTAGCCGGTATGCTCGCTATTCGTGGAAGTCCAATAATTGCCGAATTTGCCAATGTGGTCAATGGAGCCATCGGAATAGCCGTAGCCAGATAGCAGGGCAGAGAAGCCAAAATCGTCCGTGCCGTTTTCGCTTATTGCTTTGAGTTTTTTTCCAGCAACTTTTTCGCCACCCGCAAACTCCACAAGTTTTTTCCATTCCTCTCTGCTCGGCAAATGCCAACCTTCTGGGCAGGCTTTCAAAGCGCTCTCCCAATTATATAGCCTTCCATATTTTTCAGAATAGCATTTACTGCCTTCGGCATTATAAGCTAAATTTTCTGCCATCCAAATTTGCTCGCCTATTCTTACGGTTTTATATTCCTTGCCGTCTCTTTGGTCAACTAGGTGCTTATTATCATCTTGCAAACAACGGATACTGCAAAATTCGTAGCGCAAGTAGCTATAATACTTTTTCTCAGCTGCTTTTCTTTGGTAGTAAGCCAAAGTCCCAAAGCTCAAGTCGTCCTCGTCGCTAGACTTGACGTCGCTGTAAATATATATGTAACCTCCGTGAAAGTTCATACTCAAGACAACATATCTCTCACTACTCCACCAATATCCGAAAGCGTTGCAAGGGCAGAAACCTTCATAGAGAAAGTCACCGCCAGATAGAGCGTGATATATGCCGCTAGGTAGAGCCGAAAATCCAAAATCGTCCGTGCCAGTGCCAAAATGGCGCCAGTCTCTTTTCGCTTTGAGTTTCTTCCCAGCAATTTTTTCGCCACCAGCAAAATCCACAAGTGTTTGCCATTCTTCCTTGCTTGGTAAATGCCAACCATGAGGGCAAACTTTCATAGCGGTTTCCCAATTATATAGCCTCCCATATTTTTTGCCATTATTTTCATCATCTTTATAGTATTTGCTGTCAGGCGTATCATAAGCCAAATTTTCTGCCATCCAAACTTGCCTGCCTATTTTCACGGTTTTGTACACCTTGCCATCTCTTGGGTCGGTGAAAGTATTTTCTTCCATATCACTCTCCTTGCTTAACAGCTGCCCAGCATAGTTCCGCAGTTTTTAGATGTTCTGGAACATATTCAAGTGCAAAGCCACTTTCCTTAACCGCTTCTAGGCATATTTCTGCATTTTTTAGATGTTCTGGCACAAATTCAAGATCACCGCCGGAATCCTTAACCATTTCAAGGCAGAGCTCATAAGTTTTGAGTTCTTCTGGCACGTAATAAAGCGCACCGCCTGTATAGCAATTCTTAGATACTTCACTCAATAGTTCCTCGGTCTTGAGATTTTCTGGCACAAAGGCAAATGCCCAACCATTCTGCTTAACCGCTTCAAGACAGAGTTCGTAAGTCTTGAGTTCTTCTGGTACAAATTGAAGTGCATTGCCATCCTGCTTAACCGCTTCACTGCACAATTCCGCAGTCTTCAGATTTTCTGGTACAAATAGAAGTGAACAGCCATCCTGCTTAACCGCTTCAAGGCATAGCTCCGCCGTTTTTAGTGCTTCTGGCACATATTTTAACACCATAACATTTTTCTCCTATAATTTAACCTCATTCTTGCCATGTCTGAGAGATTCTGGTTTGCCATCTACAACGTGTACTTTAACCTCTTTCCATTTCTTTGGAGCAAACAAGTTCCATAGTTTCATAATCATTTTGCCAGAGGGCTTATGTATGCTTTCAGCTACATCATAAATTGTAGCAAAGGTTTTCTCAGTGAGCATTTCTTTGCCGCACTTCGGACATTTCTGACCCAGCAATGCTTTTACATCGTCTGTGGTCTTCCACTTTGAAATATCCAGCTCATACTCATCGCAAGAGTCACATGTTGCCCCATTAATATAATGTGGAGCATCCTTTGTGTAAAGCTCCAAGCAGGGCCAGCCAGCCGCTTTTTGCTTGGCTCGCCGCTGCTCATTATATTTTTCGTGACCTTCCTTGAAGGCTTCTCCTATTGATTTAGCCATAGTCTCTCCCTAGTTTAAAAAAAACTTAACAAATTTTAATTAACAATAAATGATATTTCTATAATGACAATTAACTTTATGAACTTTACGTTGTCAAATATAGAAAATTATTTTATTTTTGTCAAGTACGCGAAATTTCGCTAAAAACGCCGTATTTTTTTCTATTTGTAGCTCCTGAGTTTAAGTTATTGAAAGGAAATCATTAGGCGTTAGTACTTTTAATGAGCTATTTTTGTAATCTTTAATATTTCGAGTTACTACAAAATTTATTTCACCGTTATACTCCGCTGCATAATTTTGTAAAGCATCCTCAAAGTCAGCAAATTCTGAATTCAATGCTAGTAAAACTGTATCTTTGTTCATTGAAAGAACATTTAAAATTTTTAACAATTCTCGCAATTTTACAACTACTTCGTTATGAGAATGTAACTTTCGTAATATGTAATATATATTTGACAATATAACTGGTGTTATCCAACCTGAAATTTTATTTAAGTCACATAAATTTAATATTTTTGCTGAATCTTCGCAGAATGATTCTCGTTCATATAAAAAGTCTAATAAAACATCTGTGTCAATTAAAATTTTTGTCATAAATATTTTTCTTCTAATGCCTCTGTTATTTCTTTTTTGTAATCTAAGCTGCAATTTTTTGGCATTTTGAATGAACCTAGTAAAGATTTTACTCTTGGGGTGAAAGGATAGTCATTTTGTTTGTATTCCAAATACGGAGTTACAATAACCTCTACTTGAATATTTTGCATATCATCGGGTATGTCCATTACTGGACTAAGCTCATTCGCAACCATTATTTTTTTCAAAGCTTGCATATATACTCCTTATTTAAAATATACAAAATAAATAACTGATACTGCTGGCTTGCTGGCATTTTTGACTACGTTGGTTGGGTTATTGTTTGGAAATTTTATTTTCATTATCTTCGTCTATATTTTCAGTTTGCACGGTCAAATTCCCTTGATTTTTTTAAAGCCATAGAGAAAGGCTCTGCCCAGTGACCGCACTCTAACGATTTTTGGGTGCTAACTTCTATAATGGCAATTAACTTTATAAATTGTACGTTGACAAATATAGAAAATTATTTTATTTTTGTCAAGTACGCGAAATTTCGCTAAAAAAAGCCTATTTGCTCCATTATAAAGATCCATGCTTGATATATATAGTTCCATAGGATAAAGCTGTTATATATATAGATTGCTGATAAAATGGCTAAAATGGCTAATATGTATAATAGCTTGCGATTTCTCGCAATTTTCCATAGTCTTGATGGATTCAGGCTTGTTTTTAATTTTGTTTTTGAACCTGCATTGTTTGGTCTTGCTTTAGGAGGATTCTCTTCTCCAAACAATACCGCCCCCAACAACTCAATTGTGTCTTGGCACAAAGCTATCTTTAATCCTTCTTCATCGCTCACTTTCTCTGCAAGTTTCTGCTTGCAATCAGCACGTTCGGCTTTATCCACATTTCTCAATATTTGCGCAAATTTATTCTCCAAGCACTTTATCAACACATTTTTTTCACTTTTTTCTACATCACGTGCTAAATCTGAAATAAAAGCTTTAACTACTTTCAAATCCAGCTCGGAGAGGATTGATTCGCCTCTTTGAGCTACAGCTTCTTTTACAGCATTAAGCAGGTCTGTATTCATGTTGGTTTTTACTCTTCTATTTTCCAGCCAAACTATTAAATTTATTCTTATAATAAGCAATAATTCTTCGGTTATGTATTCCCTTGGCCTCTTTTATTCCTTTATCTCCGAAAATTTCCTCAGCTACTGCTCTTTCTTTGCACTTTTCAATAAAAGCACTCCATTCGGGGATTTCTTTCTCAAAATTATTGTAGTTGCTCATATTCTAATTCCTTTTTAAAAACGATCTTGTTTGTAAATATAAAAAATTATTCAGTTTTTGTCAATATTACGAATTTTCATCCAAAAGCCATAAATAGCAGTACTAAATTATATTATATAATGTAAAATCGCATTAAGTACCTTTTTTGATTTTTGAACCACAAAACGCCTTAGATTGCATAAAAATGCGGTTTTTCTACTTTGTGTTCCTGAATATAGAAATATTATCTTTCCCTGATGTCAAAATTGTCTCCGCACTGTGGAGACAATTGAGTTGGACTCACATTGCTTGTTCATATATGCTTAATCCTTGATGCAACGAACACTATACAAGAAAGACTTATGGAAACATCCATTGGAGACATTATTGTTGCTACTGTCCATGCTATAATAGTAGGCTTCGTCACTGTTCTCCGTAGCACACCACCATTGACCGACTTCCTCAACATCTAAGAAATCGTAATCCGAATTGCCCCAACCACCTGGCAATCCTGCAAAGCCAAAATCATCCGTACCGCCCTTATCCAATATAGTCCATCCACTTTTTGCTTTTAGTTTTTCCCCTGCATTAAAAATACCACCTGCAAATTGCACAAGTTCCTCCAATTCCTCATTGCTTGGCAAATGCCAACCAGCGGGACACGATTTCATTGCGGTCTCCCAGTCGTAAAGTCTGCCGTATTTATCGCAATTGGCTTGTATTTCAGCTTCTAATAAAGTGTCTTCGCCTAGGAGCGCGATTTCTTTACCGCCTTCGCCGTAGATTTTGCAACCTTTGCATTTTGCATCATAAGCCAAATTTTCCGCCATCCAGACTTGATTGCCTATCTTCACGGTTTTGTACACTTTGCCGTCTCTTTGGTCGGTGAAAGTTTCGCCTGTGTCGCTAGATTCGGTTGTGGCATACACCCCATTACCTTGTATGCAACGAACACTAAACAAGTAGTTCTCAGTTAATTTGTCTCCACTGACGTTTCCGCTGTTATATTTTATGCCCAAAAAATGAACATCGTTGTTATTATCTTCACAGGTACTACTCCACCAGATACCTAAGCTCCCGATGGTTCCAAAGTTACCATCAGGGTCAGCGCAACCACCCGGCAGGGCAGAAAATCCGAAGTCATCTGTGCCATTGCCATTTTCATCCCATCCGTTTTTTGCTTTGAGCTTCTTGCCAGCAATTTTTGCACCACCTACGAAATCCACAAGTGTTTGCCATTCGTCATCGCTTGGCAAATACCAACCAGGAGGGCAAGATTTCATAGCGGTTTCCCAGCCATATAGCTTTCCGTATTTCCTGCAATTGGCAGGATTACCATTATAGCATTTACTGCCTTCGGCATCATAAGCCAAATTCTCAGCCATCCAGACTTGCTCGCCTATCTTCACGGTTTTATACTCCCTGCCGTCTCTTGGATCGGTGAAAGTACCGTTTGTGTTGCTAGATTCGCTAGTGGCATTGCCAGCAACTTTTTTTCCACACTTTGGGCAGAAGTTCGCATCGTCTTCCAGTTTGTTTCCACAATTTGAACAGAACATAACCTTTTCTCCTTTATTTTTTTGACTCTTCCACAATTCTGCGGTTGATTTTTGCCGCCTTGCAAAAATGCGGATTAACTTTCAAATAGTCGCCTTTGCTCTCGTTGAAATTGCGCACAAGGCAGGGGGCGCAAAATTGCTTGTCTTCGCAGTCCAAGCATTGAGGTATGCTGCCTTTGGTTATGGAGCGAAGCTCAAGCATCTTCGGGCTATGCTCCCAAATATCCTTTATGGGTTGTTCTTTTATGTTGCCCAAAGCCATTCCTTGCCAACCCGAACAAGGGTAAACAATGCCAGATGAAGCTATGCAAAGATTGTCCCTGCCTACTCCGCATATAGCTTCCTTCGAAATTTCGTCTCGGCTTTTCGCTTTTACGGGAGTATCGGTTAATTCGCTGTATTCCTTGTCGTAAACCATAATATCGCGGATAAGCTCTTCCGTTTCTATTTCGTCAAGCCTTTCATTTAGGTTATCTGTGGAAAAATCATAGCGAGCCATCATAATGAAATCAGTTTGTGCCTTGCATTTGCGTTCTTGGGCGTATTTGAGGACATTTTTGTATGAGCGGAAATTGGACTTCATAACTGGGCAGCTTATTTGCACTGGTATGTTCTCGGCTATAAGGGTGTCTATGGCGGCGGTTGTTTTGGCAAAGGAGCCTTTGAGCTGTGTTATATGGTCGTGTTCTTCTGGTACGGTGGAATAGAGCGAGGTTTGCACAAAGCTTGGGTTTGTTTCTTTTAAAACCTTTATCAGTTCGGGGTTTAGCAAGGTCAGGTTTGAGAGGAGATTTATTGAAAAATCAAGTTCTCGTGCTTTGCGTAATATTTTAGCTATATTGGGGTGGGAAAGAGCTTCGCCGCCGGAAAGCGTTAAACTTAGAGTTCCTATCTCGTTCAGTTGTTTAAGCACATTTTCTATTGCTTCATAAGGCAAAATTTCTGTTTTCAGTTCGTGGGGTATATAGCAGTGCAGGCAGCGTTCATTGCAGGTGCTGGCAAGCTCAATTTGGCAACCGTGTATGCGGGGGCGTTCAAGGTATTCAGCTAGCAGAACTTCTGCGGTATCGGCATATTTCACAGCATCGTCTGGCTGCTGCATATAGTTGTAAATCGCGGTTTTTGGGTTTTCCGCGTAGGTGAAACTTGGCTCTTTGCTGTTCAGCTCGGCTTCTGTTTCGCCGGAAACTATGTAGCGGTCTTGCTCCAAGCTTTGCAAAAATTCCAAGAGGTCATTTTTGGGAACTCCATCAAATTCTTGGTTTATTTTTCCTAGCAGGGTATCTAGGCTTTGCGGCTCTCTGGAAAGCGATTTCAAAAATACACCGCCAGATTCGCTGTATGTGCGGTCGTGTTTGGTTAGCTGCGAGTATATGTAGCCATATACGCCTATTGAGCGGACAAAAGTATCTTTGCAGAGTCGGTAAAGCATTTATTCATACCCCATTAATTTATTCAACTTCTTTGCAAGTTTAATTGCTCCATATAATTCATTCTCTAGATATTTTTTTGGTATCCACAAAGACTCTACGGAGCTGTTATTAATTCCAACAGCATTCCAACTCATATTTTTCTTCTTGCCGTTGCTATCTACATAATACCCACTGATCACTTCCCTATTTTCAAGTTCTATGGTATTGATAACTACTTTACAACCGCACTGGGTTTTTGCTTCTAGTTTTGGAATAGATATTCTCATTTTTTCTCCTGTTTGAAAGTTTGTGGAAAAACTGCATAAGTTACGTTTTATAACCTATGCAGTTTATTTTTTCTACTAGCCTGTTCTCTCGCACCTCAGGCAAGTCGGACTACCTGTGCCAGCTTGACCCTCTGCAGGGCATCCAGCGGCAAAGCTGCCTGTTGGGTTGTTTTTGGCGATAATGACGGGCTTTTTGTATGCTTTTTTCATAGCATTCTCCATTGTTTTCTGGTTACGCAAGCAAAAACCCCGAAAACATAGGGGTTTTGCAGGATTAAGCGCCATTCGGCGGATAATTTCTTTAAAGGAAATGATAGGGGGGGGGGGGGGGGGGGGGTAAAACTTAAAATAGAGTCTCTGGTGCAAGCTCTGGAAAATATTATTCTCCTAGACCTTGCGGCGCAGGCTCTGGCAAAAAGCATTTTTGGTGGCAAAAATTGCATTAGGGGTAAATATAGAAAATAATTGGAAAGAAATTATCCGTGTTCATAAGCTATTCTATCTGGGTTAAAAAGTATCTTTTAAGGCTATTATATGTTATTTCGCTATTTGGGCGTTTATTGAAAGTTTCCTTCCACGGCGGTTCCTCGTGAGTCATCTTCATAAGCTTTATTGCCGAAAACTGGCCATATTCGTCCATTACATTTTTGAATACATTATATTCTCTATTTGCTAGCTTGACCATTTTTTCCTCTCCATTGAGAGTTATGGCACCGTTTTCAAATTTCTTGAAGTGATGATACGCACTCTCCACCACAGGTCCATATGCCCAAGCCAATATTGGCTCTTCAAACAGTTTCTTGTCAAACATTGCTATGAAAAAGCCTTGCAGGTAATAAAGCATTTTTTGCAATTTTAAATTGGATATGATTTCCCCCTACTAAGTTAAAATAATCGTTAATTTAGCCAGTTTTCCGCTGGAAATCGGTATTGTTTGCCAAAACATAACCATTAACCATAGGAGAAACAGTATATGGCAAAATCACAGGACAGGCAGTTGGCACAATGCGTGGAGCTTTCAAGCTACATGGACAAAGAGGGAAAAACCCGAGAAACTGCTAAATTACGCTTGGATAATAACGACACGAAAGAGTTTGAGGTAGCTATTACCAAGTACTTCAAACCCATAAAAGATAGGTATTACACACCTATTATTGACGTTATTGCAGTCGCTAAATACAGCGAGGCAAAGAAAAAAGCGTATAACAAGAAGCAGGCGGTAATCCACTGGGAGGAGGTTTAAAATGAAGGTGTTCCGTTGTGAAAAATGCAACTCAAGGCAAGTCTCAAAAACGTTGGTTTTCTACTGTAATTCCTGCGGTTTTAAAAACTCATTTAGAGGCAAAAAATGAATTGCCGTTTTTCCAAATTCGTAGTAGACATAGGCAGGTTTTTGCAACGTCAATACCGCAAAATTTGCGTAATGTTTGTCGTGCGTAAAAACCTGCTTCAATACGAAGTTTATTACGTGAGGTTCCCAAATGGATAACGTTACTGTATACGGCATAGCTATCACGCGGACAGCTTCCTGTGATATAATTGAGGCTTGCCTTACGAACGTTGCTTTCTTTGTTGTTAGCATTGTTTTAATTAACGTTGTTTGCAAAATATTAGAATTGATTATAGAGGAGACTGTTTGAATGTCAGTTAATCGCTTCATAAAATGCTGTGCGTGGGCACTCGTGAGGATAACGGCTTGGGAAAGTCTGACGGGGTGGGGCGGTAGTCTATGAGTGGTAGAAAATGCGAAAGATGTTTTAATGAGAAGTTAGGCTATTGTCCCTTTGATTTTGCTTGTCAGGATAGACCGTGGGAACGTTTTGGTAAGGTTAAAAATGCTTTGGGTAAAGAAAATGAGTTATTGGAGAAAAAATAATGTTAGGCACTTTTGCGGGTTTTTTGGTTATGTTCTGGGTTTTCGTCTCTATTGAGAGGTCAATATGATAGTCGGTGCTATTCCTGCTTATGTTTCTGCTGTGGATTATATCCCGCCTGCTTTTGGCTTTGTCTTTTGGCTTTCGTCTCTTTTTTTTATTGACTGGCTTGAAAAAAGGAGTGGGAAATAATGTCTTTTACCTGTTATGAATATCCGTATTGCGAGGTTCTTTGTCAGTTCAGAGCTGGGGCATTTAATGACTTTGCGGGTCTTTACGATTACTGCCAAAAGTTTACAGGGAGCGAGGCACCGTGCATGGAATCTTATATGAGTTGCGAATTATACGCACCTAGTATAGATACTGTGTATATACAGCAATGCGACACTACGGATTTTTACAACGACTTTAACAATGCGGTTAACAACAAGGCAATGGGTGTTTTTTTGACAAGCGTAATGGCGGGAATTCTCGCGGTTCGTGCCGTTATCAAGGTAATAAAGGGGGCAGTAAGATGATGTATAAACTTTTCTTGGGCGTCAATAGGTGGGCGCAGGAGCGTGTTAAAAATGGGTAAAATCACTACAATAGATAGTACTACGATAGACAGTAACTTAACGACAGCGGCTACTTTTGCTATCGCGTTGGTTCTTGGCATTGTTGCTATTAAAGTTGTTATAAAGCTAATAAACAGAGCTGCGGGTAAATAATATGCGTAGCCTGTTTATTTTTGTTTTCTTGCTGCCTCATTTTGTGCTTGCTGCTTTTTCCGTGTCTGGAACGAGATTTTCCAGCGGCGAATGTGATAATTGCGATATAGAGTGCAGATGTACTATTAGAGATAATGGTAATGATACTTATACACTGTGTGCGGGGAGCAAACATAGTGATATCGAGTGTCGGGATATTCAATTTCCTTCGGGTGAATTTGTAATTAATATAACCGGTACCTGTTCTTTAAGCGGTCGCGGTGGTGATGGTGGCTGGTGGGACGGCGTTACTCCTTGCTCTTGTTCGGGGACAGCTTCTCACAGCTTCCCATATATTAACTATATAAGCTGGTCTATGTATCCTACTTGCTCTAACTCTGGCTATATGTGCAGCGGTATAAATAATGGGTTTAGAATAGTTACATCTTGTAATTTTTTCTTTGACGAAAATTGCGAAGAATCACAAATCGCTACAATAGATAGTGCCTTTTACACTGGCACACACTCAAACCCACCGCGTTACGAGCTTTTCCAGCTTCCTTCTAATTGCCCCAAAACAGTAGTCCCCGTGTCCAGCTTACCAAATAGCTCTTCCCCTGCCATTGACAACAACAACCAGCTTAATGTAGCCGTATCGCTTGACGGTGAGGGCAATTTTGTAAGTGAGGGCTGGAGCAACGATTACACGCAGGCTATTTTTGTCCCTGCTGAGCAAACACAGGAGCAGTTGGGCTGTGCATCCGCTGACCCTGACGGTTATTTTGTTTTTTGCAGCGATGTTAGCGGCTCGGGTTCTCCGCCAACGCATACAGTTTGTAGCGGTCTGCCTTGTCCTGGCAGTGGTGGTGGTGGTGGGTTTCCGTCTAATAGACCCCCTGACGATGTGACTATTTTTACTCCTAATCCTGGCGGTGGCGGTAATGGCAATGGCGGTGGTAGTAGCAGTAGCGGCAATGATTTTAACTCCAACCTTACCAAGTGGGAGGATATGTTGAAGCGTGTCATTCCACAGTCTATCCCTAATCCTATACCGATGCTGACTAAAATCTACGATAAACTGGTAGAGTTTAAAGGCTTTGTCGTTGAATTGTTTGAGCCGCAGGACGACCCAGATGTAGAGTTTGATTTTGAACCTGACGATATGAAACTTGATAGCTTGGATATTGACATTGACACTAATTTTGTTTTAGATACTATTCCTGAAATAGATACTAAATGGCTGGATAGTTTAGCGAATACATGGGACATAGAAAAGGCATTAGACAGTTTAAGAAAAGAGCAAGATAGTTTAGTAGAAAAAGAGGGTGATGCCATTATAGATAAATACAAAAAAAAGTTAGACAGTCTAAAACCTGATACGGCAAAAGTAGCAGATAAAACAAAGGAAAAGGTTTTGGAAACCTTTAAGGATATGGCAGACAAAATTAAAGAGGCGGTCGCCAAAGGACTGAAACCTATTGAAAAAATGCTGCCAAACGGTGACGGTGGTTGTAGTTGCCTTGAGGATAGTTTTAAAGGGCTTCAGTTTGGCATAAAGAAAGGCAGTGGCGTTAATGTTGGAGCTATGGGCAATACTAGCCTTATCTGTGACAATATAGCCACGGTTCGTAAAATAATTATGGTTATCGTGGCTGTGTCCAGCGTAGGAATGATTTTAGCAACTTTGCGAGGGAGGTAAATAATGCCAGCTTTTTTGGTTCAGTTCGCGTTATGGATAGGTAGAGTTTTATTTTCCAAATTGATTCCTGCTTTTTTTAGAGGGTTTTGGAAAATCATTAATATGACATGGGCACAGGTCGGGGGCTTTCTTTTAAGATTTTGGAATAGAATTTGGGCGCTTTTTGTTAAATTTATGAACGTATTAACGGGGGGGCGTTTTAGAACATTTTTTGATAGAGTCATTATTCTTGCTATTGCCTTTAAGGATTTTCTCGTAGGTTTATTTAAATCTTTTATTCGTAATGGCGGCGCTGGTAGTGCAGCTTCTTTCATAGGGTCTAAACCTATAATGTTATTACTAGGTTTTATTGCCATTTTTTTTGCTGATTTTCTTGCGAACTATTTCGGCTATTCTTTTATGTCAATAGTCGTTTATGTCATCGTTGCTATTGTCTCTACTGTTATGGCGTGGTGGCTTGACTTTGTTTGGACTTTGATAGATTTTTCGGCGTTAATTAGTCTTATGGAGTATTGGTCCGGGCTTCCTACTTGTTTTACAGAAGTTGCCTTAGCCGCTGGTTTAGGTGGTGCGTTAAGTGCTTTATTTGCCACTGCTGCGGCTTGCGTTACGATAACTTTTATTCAGTCATTTATACGGAGGTAATTTTTTATGCATAGCTATTTGTTTTTTAGTTCTTTTTCTATCGCATCGTCTATTTCTTTGCCCTGCTTTTCTTTTGTTTCTTGGCTATCGGGGTTATTTGACTCAGTAGCTCTTCGGTATGCCGATATAAAAAGAAGTACGGTTAAAGCAAGTCTAAACCATTCTTTTTCCGTTACGCAAAGAAATATACTTAAAGCTGTAAATAAAACTACTATATTTAGGTTGGTTGTAGAGCATATTATTAAAAGAAAGACTACAAGTAAAACTGTTTTCCAGTTTGGTAAAACGGCTTTCCAACCTTCATTTTCTACAATTACGAATGTACCAGCGATCATAATTAAAATTATTAATATAGCAAACAACGCTAGCACAAACCCTAGTCCTTTAAAAAATCCCTTTTTCACTTCTTCGCCTTCATTCATACCCTCAATATACAAAACTCACGGGGGTTTAATATGAAAAATGTCATTAAATGTATTAAAGAGGATTTCAGGAAGTGTATTTGCTTTTTGGAAGAACCCAATATTTGCGTAATTCTTTTCTTTCTTTATCTTTGCTTGGGGTTTTTATGGCATATTATTTAAGCTTGAATAGGGTCATTAATCTCAAATGGGGTATACTATGATTTACCTAATTGAGGGTGTCCCCGGTAGCGGCAAAACCACCTACGTAATGCAGAAATATTTCTTGCCGGCTTTCAAAAAGGGCAAAAGGATATACACGAATATATCGGGCTTGAACCTTGTCAATATGTGCGCTCTTTACGAGATAGACTATGACAACATAGACAATGTTACGTTTATTGACCCCGCAAAGCAATACGAATGCCAAAGAATGTTAAGCATGAATAGCGAGCATAATTCCCTGCTTATCCTTGACGAAACGCAGAACTATTTTAATAGCAGGGATTTCAAGGAACAGGCAAACCGTGACGTAATTCCTTTCTTGACCGAGCACAGGCACTATGGTTTTACGGTTGTTGCCGTTACGCAGAGCATAGACAGCGTGGATATAACGTTTAGGCGGCTTGCCAGTCAGGTAATCAGGATTACTAACATGGGTTTTGTCGGGGCAAAAAAGACGGCAAAATTGCATATTTACGAAAGTGCGAATACAGACCGTGCCCCCCTTGCCACATCTGTTTTTACTTATGATTTGAGGATATTCAAATGCTTTAAAAGCGTTGAGGAAAATATAAAGATAGAGCACACTAAATTTGTGTTCCCTAAAAAACTGATACTGGTTTTTCTCGTTCTGCTTTTCTTTATATTCGCTTCCAACAAATTAAGCAAAGGATTTATGGGAGACAAGAAAAAGGAAGTCAAGAAAACGGAGCAGGTAGCAAAACAACAAATGAAAAAGGACTTGGAAATTAAAGAGGGTAAATTATGCTTTGGCAAAGACTGCAAAAAATAATTATATGCCTAGCTCTAGCCCCAGCCGCAATTTGCGGCGGGGCGGCGGCATTCGCTGCCCCTGCTGAAAAGCCGTTGGTGGAAATGAACTATACGAGCTTGGGGGAATTGGCATCGCGTTACTGCGAGGTGTATAATTGCGAGGTTGATTTACCCCCTGCCGTTATGGCTTACCCTATCATAGTCCCCTTTTACAGCAGCGAGAGCAAAACGTATCTTGAGGCACAGTTGAGGGCAGTCGCTTTTGAAAAAAATTATTCTTGCAAGTTGGGCAAGGATAGGATTTCCTGTGTTGAGAAGAAAAAGAGCGTTCCTGTTATAGATAGCTCTAATGCTTTGTGGAAAGTGAATAGAGTTGATTCGGACGAACTGGAACTAACTCGTAAAATTATCATTCATAATCAAGGCATTGACCAAGGCAAGGACAAGGATTATTTTACGCTGGATAGCATTAAATTAGACACATCGTCATTGAAGCCGTCTAACTATTTATACACAGTCAAGGTTTTGATTAAAATAACGAATTTTGATTTAAGCTACAAAAAAATAGGGGCTAGTTATATTAATGATTATTATGTTGCGGATTATTCCGCAGGCTATTTGAAATACGGCTCTACTGTCAAAGATTTGACTACTACGCAGACTGCAGAGAATGGCACGCAGACAGCCTCGTATAAGGACAAATTGCAGGGCTTGCAGATAGAAGGTAGGCAGATAACGGTTACGGCAAATGACAGGGATTTAGGCGTTTATTTATTCGGTGGAACTCAAATTCTAGTACAAGTTCGCAAAGAATGTAAAGCATCGGTTCGTTTGTTTTGGAATTGGGGTTTTGATTTGGGGTGTGGTTTGGTGCAAACAGAAATTTTTATTTCTCTGGAGTAAAAAAAAAATGGATAAATCCTCTGTTTCTTTGCTTATATCTTACCTTGATTTATGTTTTATCATTTGGCTATTTTGGGGAAAAGAGAAATGAGAAATCTCTATTACTTTTTAGGTATTGTTCGGCAAATTGTCTTTCTTTTGTGGAGGTTAAAATGAAAATAATTGAAGAACTGGTATTATTTAGGGAGGTTGTCAGATATTCTGTTTCTCAGATAATACAAATAAAAGCCAGTGAATTAAACGAGCTGCATAGGCATCATCCGAAGTTAGAAAGATTTCTTCGGCGGCGTATAATACCGACTGGGTTTATTTTGCTAGATGAGGAAATGTTATGATGTGTTTGGATTCCTTGCCTGTTTATCCCTTAGCTGATACTTTGGCGTATTATTCTGGTTTTAATTTTGGCATTTATCACGCTAGAGATTTTTTAACCAATGAGCAAAAACTGATTTTCTTTTTCTTGGGTTTGCTTTTTGGGTTTGGTATAGATTTTTGTTTTTTCGTTTGGAGGAAGCTAAAATGAAAGAAATTTTAATTGAAAGATTTGTTGAAGCGACCACAAGTTTATGTAAAATTTATGAATATAGCCAAAGAAACGAAAAAGTTTTTTTGGAAAGAATATTCTGCGAGGACGCTGCATGGGATTACGCATGTGAGCTTATTCGCAAAAGTGGAGAAGAAGAAGGCATTATTTATTACAAAAAAGTAAAGCATATATGCTGCCAGAATTGCGAGCATTTTAAAAAAAGCACTTTCCGAAAATGTTTTATTAACAATGGTAGTGTTTGGACTAGAGAAAATTGGTGCATGGATTTTAAAGTAAAAGAGGGGGTTTTGTAATATGCTTAATATTAATTTTGACGTTATTCGTTTTGTTATGCTTAATGACCAGAAGCATTTAAATCATAAAAATTTGCTTGCTATAAATACGAATACTTCCCGCAAAAGGGATTTAATGAAAAATATTAGGAGGCGTTAAAATGATATCTGTTGTAATGAAAATTATAGAATGTGCAGTCGCTTGGTTAAGCGAAAATTACCATATAGAAGTAAAGGAGCATTTAAACGGCTATGGCTTTACCATAAAGCTACGCCAAACAAACAAACAATTAACAAAATGGTAAGAGAAAAAACGGCTGTTAAATGCGTACTAGAGGACTAACAAAATACAGGGGCACAGGAGACGTATATAGGGGAAGCAGATGATAGAGATGGAAGGTTTGGACAAATGGTGTGCCTTGCGTTTAGCAAAATGAGGCTTCTTTTTTTTTATTTATCCGTTAAGGAGAAATAAATAAAAAAAAAGATATATGTATGTAGCGGTCTTAAAGGGGAATAGATAAATAATACGATATATAGACGCTAGACGAAAATATGACGGATATCACATCTACAACACGTGCCCGGGCTTGTCACTTAGGCACGTGTTGTAGGTTGTAGAACTCATTTAATGGGGAACGTGAATAATGATAATATGGGCTTTATTTGATAGTGAAAACGACACCGTGAAGAAAACGCTCTCGCAATTTGAAGGTGTTGAGGTTTATTCGTTTGGCATCGGTTTGGGTGCTTCTCATATTCATTTGGATTTGTCAAATTTTGAGCTTGCTAGGGTTGAACTGGATAAATATCCTAAACCCGACATTATTTTCGCTTCCCCACCCTGCGAAGTTTGGTGCTTTGTTTCCGTTGGCGTTAAAAGGCATTACACAATTGAACCAGGAATTAACCTATATTGGAAAAACAAATGGACTGCCTTTAATTTCACTAATAAGCATATTGAGCGCCTAAAAAATGGAATATCCACCCTTGAAACTATTTCTAAAATAATTGAGTGGTACAAGCCTAGATATTGGTTTATAGAAAATGGCACACGTTCCCTCGCTTTTGCTTACTTAAAGGAAGTGTTAGGTCTAACTGGGTATAAGAACCTGACTAATTATTACTCTTACGGTTTTGATTATTTTAAACCCACTACTATTTACTCAAACATTCTTTTGCAGCTGCAAAACAACAGCCCAAATACAGAGCTTGTAAAACTTAAAAATCACATAAGTGGTTATACAAAACTTCAGTTATCCAAACTTCGCTCAAAAGTTCCTAGTTGTTTATATTTGGATATTTTTGAACAGGCAAAGTTTGGCGGTGTCCCGCTGCTCAATTTTTCGTTTGGAGAAATTTTATGAGTGGTAAAGAATCTAAAAAAAATCGTATAGCTGGCAGAAGTTGGCAATTAATTCTTCCTGCGGAATGGGATAATATAAATGGAATAAAAGCAGTTTGTAAGAATGTTAGTAGGAACTACTATTATATACTTCATAACAATGATACTAACGAGCTTGGGGATATCGTTAAACCTCATTGGCATTTGCTCATGACTATGGGTAGTAGCCGGGATTTGCCCACTATGCAAAACTACTTTAAGGACTTTCCTGAACTTTTAGAAAATTCATTTGAAAAAATCGGCTCCATACATTGGGCTAAGCGTTATTTAGTTCACGCTGACGACCCTGCAAAATATCAGTATAACATAAATGACGTTGAGACCAACGACATTGCTTATAGGGATTTGTTTATTACTTTTACATCTAAAATAGAGGAAGTAAAATATTTAGAGGAAGTTTTAGACCAAGCTGGGGAAATAGAGACATTTTCAAAATTTCGCTCTTATTTTACAAATCAGTTGGCTTCAATGAATAATAGCAGTCGCATTAACACATTAATAAAGCTGGAATACTACTGGAAGGAAAAACAGAACAAAGATAGTCTAGCGAAGCAGTACGACAAAACCTACACTGAAATAAATTCAAATTACGAAACGAATAAAAATAATGACGATTTGCCGTTTTAATTTATTCTATAAAACTGGCATGGATTTTGTAACGTATAATCTTGACCCATGCGTAATGTCGTTTTCCCCTGTGCATTATTCACGTGCGTAAATAAAGATGGTAGCGTGTGGGTGTGTCGTACCGATGTTCTGCCGTTTAAAACTTTGAGCCTTGGCGTTCGTTTATAGTAGGGTGGCTTTTATTCGCGTGCGGTGCAAAACATCAAACAAGCGAGGTATAAAATGAATGTTAAAAAACGTTCTTATGTAGGCGTGGATATTTCCAAAGATAGTTTTAACGCTTATTGGGAAAACTGCGACAAAAAATATTCCAATGACCGGAAAGGCTGGAATATGCTTTTAAAGGAAGCTCCGGTAAATTCCATAATCACTATGGAAGCTACTGGAAACTACCATTACAGGTTAGCTACTTATGCAAAGCAAAAAGGCTACGATGTAAAGGTTTTCAATCCTTATAGCGTTCGTAGTTTTATTAGGTCTCTCGGCTATAAATCCAAAACGGATAAAATAGATGCTCGTTTAATTCATAGGTTTGCTATCAATGAGGAAAATGAGCGCTTGCCGTTTTATGAAATTATGCCGCCAAAGCTTGTTAGGGCTAGGGTAATAGTTTCGCTTCTTAACAGGGTGACCGTGCTTGAAACAGCTTGCAATAATGCCAATCATGCACATAGTTTTGTTGTTGGCAAAACTAATGATTTGTTGGGTATTATGTCTAGCCTAGTTCATACCTGCAATGATTTTCAGGTAGAATTGGAAAAAGAGTTATGCAATATTGCTCGTGATTTATACCCTAGCCAGTTTAAGCTATTGCAGACAATCACCGGAATAGGTGCTAAAACTGCCGCTGTCCTTCTCGTTTCTGTAAAGGACATAACCTTTTTTGAGACTTCCGGTCGTTTATCTTCTTTTTGTGGTTTGACGTCTAGGCATTTGGAGAGCGGAACTACTTTAAACGTAAATGGCGGTATAGTCAAGGTTGGCAATCCTTATTTGCGGTTTTTGCTTTTCAATTGCTCCAAATCTGCCATACAGTGGAACAAGCCCTGTACGGCTCTTTACAATCGTTTGAGGGCAAAGGGTAGTTTGCATATGGTTGCGACTGTTGCGGTTATGCATAAACTTATTAAACAGGCTTGGGGCGTTGTTAAATCTGGCGAGCCTTTCCGTAATGGAAAATTAGCCTTATCGTAGGGCTATGAAATTTCAGGTCTAAAAATCGCTTGTTTGGAGCAAACGGCGTAAAGAAAATATTAAAAAAAATAAAAAAAATGCAAAAAAACCTTGCCGACTTGCGAAAAAAAAATGTATATTTATAGTATACCGTGTTCTGGCTTAAAACTTTATCGGCATCGCATTCCGCAACAATTCTATTGGCTACTATTATAGCCGTATTTTTCGCCTTTGATTCTTTAAGCGTTTTCATGGCAGTCTCCAATCCTTATTTATATGAATATATAAAATATTTTTCATTCACTACCTCATATCAATCTCATCCACGCCAGCCGGAGCATTGAATTTGAATTCTTTGTCCGAAAATTTTCCCTTGTTCAAATTTTCAATTGAGTACCATGTATCGTTGCCAAAATTGTCTATTGTGTGCAGGCGAACAGGGGAGCAGTCTGTTGGCAAAAGCCACACTTCCATTGCTTTGAATTGGTCTTTGTATTTGCTTGGATTCAGGCTCAAAGCGTGAACGCTTTTGCCTTTCCAAAGTTCTTTTTTTACGCTGGTGGCTTTTGTGTTCAAATAGCGAAAGAGAATTTCGCTTGGCTGGAGCTTATTTTCCAAATCTGATATTAGCTTTATCAGCACCTGTTTTTGCAAAGGGTTATATTGCCACAAATTCACCCCATCGCTCATAACCTGCAAATCCGACATTGTTAGGGCAAACTTGTTTTGGTTGGATGTTATGAGAGTTCCGCTTTTTTGAATTTCCTCGCCTGTGGTTGCCACCCTGGTTAGCATTTGAAAATTGAACTTGAATTCCGCATTTTTGCCAAAATATTTCGCAGAACATTGAAGCAGGGAATCTGCTTGTTCTGCCATTGCCGGCAAAGTTAGCAAAAAGAGGATGGTGATGAATTTAGGCATAGGTAGAAGATAGAAATTCAATTGTCTGGAACCCCGATTCACAGGATTACCGCATTTTCCGCGAAAAACGCAATAAAACCGTATATTTCACATTTATTTTCAGGGCAGGCAGACCCTGCCCCCACGGTTCTAAACGAATTTTCCACGATTTTCTATTGCAGTTCCATTGACAAATCATTAAGCAATTCTACCAATTCTTTATCTGTTATACTAGATTTATTGGATTTATCATAAATAGACAACAAATAAACATTTGACTCATTAACGATAAAATGCGTTATCACCCTTGCACCGCCAGATTTACCTTTATTTTTTGAAGTTATAGACAACCGAACCTTAAAACAATTTTTCCCAAGCGGAGTTCCTATTGACGGTTCTTTTTCCAAATCAGCAACCAAACTTTCCAAATCCGTTTTAAGCGAACGATATTTTTTTGCAAGTTTCTTAAATTGTCTTTCAAATACGGAAATAGTTTTTACTTCATATAGCATTCAAAAACTCTCTTGCACTTCGAGCCGTTTTCTTTTTGCTCTTAATATCATTCATCTCCTTAACGGACTCTTTTATCTCCTGCATAAGAAGAAACTTCTCATCAGTCAGCGGAATTACTTTCAAATAAGAAATACTCCGTAAAACATCCAAAGTAGATGCAGCTTTTGTTTCTGGAATATCTAACATAGCTTTCATAGTAGCAATATAGAAAATCCTCTAATCGGGGGAATAGGGGTTCAGACAATATTTTCACCTGAACTTTTGTTCAGTAATTTTGCCAATTTTGTTAATCTAATGTTGGTAATTTTGGGAAACGGGGAAAAAAGTGGAAAAAAATGTTGTTATGGGTATAAATGTGGAAAAAATAATCTATATTTATAGGGATGAGTTTTCAAGGAAATGAAACTGCGGCATTGGATGGAAATGGGAGAGTTCCCTTTCCTCTCTCCTTTCGCAAACTCGTTCCAAATGAAAGAGAATTTTGCATATCGCCGGGGCATAAGTGCCTGCATTTGCGCAGGGTGTGCGATTACGAAGATTGGGTATTAAAACTGAAACAGCTTGGCAGCAGTGAGGCAGACAACATTAAGCGTGTGAAAATTTTATCCCGTACAGCGCGCGTTGTTTTGGACGACAAGCAAAATCGTTTTCTTTTGCCAAAAGAACTTAAAGAATGGGCAGACATAGATAAAGATGTGGTGTTTTTGGGTATTGGCGATGTGGTTATTATATCCAATGCTGAGAATGCCGCTCCTTATGCCTTGAACAAAGACGATGACTTTAAAGGAATGGAGTGGCTTTAATGAATTATCATACTCCGGTGCTTTTAAACGAATGTATAGAGAGCCTGCACATAAGGCATAACTATGACTATGCAGACTGCACCCTTGGGGGTGGGGGTCATTCCGAAAAGATTGCCGAGCTTCTGGGCGAGGGTCAAAAACTGCATTGCTTTGACAGGGATATGGATGCTATAAATGCGGCAAAACCGCGTCTTGCAAAGTTTGGCGAAAAAGTGATTTGCCACTTGGAGCCATTTTCAAATTTGGGGAAGGAGCTTGCACCAGAGACCCTTGGCGGTGTTCTTTACGATTTGGGAGTGAGTTCCCATCAAATAGATGCAGGGCGGGGATTTTCCTTTGCGGGCAATGAGGTGCTTGATATGCGCATGGATGCAAGTGCTCCCAAAAATGCGCAGGATTATTTGAAAGAAGTTTCAGAAGGAAATTTGGCAAAAGCTTTTAGGGAAAATTCTGATTTGGAACATTCCTCTCGGCTTGCAAAACATATTTTGTTGAGCGTTTCGCATAAAGAAAAAATCACAGCGGCAGATTTAAGCACTGCGGTTGAAGAAACTTACAGCAATAGAAAAGAAGACTGGAACAGCTTGAAAGCTCGCGTGTTTCAGGCAATTCGCATGGAGGTTAATAGCGAAATTCAAGAGATTAAAAAGAGCGTGGAAGCGGCTGTGCATTGCCTTAAAAGCAGCGGGCGGCTTTGCATAATAACCTATCACTCAAAAGAAGCCAGAGCTGTGAAAGACGTTCTTTCGGTTTATGAGAGAAATTGCCTTTGCAATGGCAATTTGCCTGTTTGCGTATGCGGTGGGAATAACAAGAAAATAAAAAAAGTCAGCAAAAAAACTCCGTGCGCAGACGAATTGAAAAAAAATTCTCGCTCTCGCTCCGCGATTTTAAGAATTTATGAGAGGGTATAAGTAGCTATGAAATTATTATTCCTTTCAATTCTGCTTTTTTGCATTATTTTTGCTTTGGCTGTGCCAATGAGAATGCAAAACGAAAAGCTTGCGTTTTTAATTTCGCAGGAAAAATATTTGGAAGATTCTCTTTCAATTGTTAGGCATAATTTGTCTTTGATAGAAAAGAGCATAGACAGTTTATCCTCAAGGAACAGGATAGATACTGCTGCGGCAAAACTTGGACTTGGGATATATGGAGTTCCAACTAAAATAACGAGGTATTCAAAATGAAAACAAGGCTAACTATAATAGGTTTTCTGCTTTTTATTGCAACAGTTGCCATTGTCGCAAGGCTTGCAAAAATTCAGCTTATTAAAGACGAGATTTACTACGAAGACAAAACCCAGAAGCAAGAATATAGGGAAGCAAATTTTGGTCGAGTTTTAGACCGCAACGGCACGGTGCTTTGGCACAAATTGCTTATGGATGGTAAATCAGATTCCGAAAAATGGAGAGAAATTTATTATCACGAACATCTAGAGGGTTTGTCTGCTATTTTGAACGGAGTGGTAAATTCAAAAATCAGGCTTTTGAAAGGGCAAAAAGGCGTTTCGCGCACAACACGCAAACCAGGAAAGGAAAATCCAATAAACGAAACAGAGCTTGTTCCTCTTGTTGAGGGCGAGGATGTTCATTTGTCCATAGATTTGCGGATTCAAGAGATTGTGGAAAATGCGGTTAAGGAATATGTACCTAAGTTCGGCGCGGCTGGAGCCTCTGTTTTGGTTATGGATCCGCGTACCGGGCAAATTCTCGCAATAACCAGCTTTAATCCAGAAAAAAGGAAATACGAAAATGTTTTGCATTCTTTTGAGCCAGGTTCCATTTTCAAGCCTATAACTGCGGTTATAGCTTTGGAGAACGGAGTGGATCCCATTAAAGATATAAATACGGAAAACGGTAAGTGGCAGGTTACCAAAAATGTGAATGAAAAGATAATAAAAGATACTCACGATAGGGAAACTTGCAATATGCAGGAAGCTATGGTGTATTCTTCAAATATAGCATTTGGAAAATATGTTGTTGAAGAAATTGGCTATGAGAAATTTTTTTCTGGAGTAAAGAATTTTGCCATAAACGAAACCTACGAATTTCCTCTTGGCATTAGCCACAAAGATTTTAAACGGGTTGGCGATTCCAGAACTCAGGCTGCGCAGGGATTTGGGCAATCCATAGATGCAACTTCTTTGGATATTGCAAAGGCGTTTAGCTCAATAGCAAATGGCGGAATTTTATACAATCCAAAATTGATATTGAAATACGGAATGGATTCTGCCGCAACAGAAAGGGATTCCGTGCGCAAGGTTATTTCTTCTACCGAGAATGCCAGGCTTTTGAGAGAGATGCTTAAAGGCGTTGTGGAAAAGGGCGGCACGGCGGAGAATGTAAAATCTAAATATGATTTTTTTGAATTTGCAGGCAAAACAGGAACGGCTCAGATTAGGGACAGTTCTGGAAAATATACGAATGAATTATATAATTCCTCTTTTATAGGAATGGAAAGAGCCTCTGACCCGCATTATATATGCCTTGTTACTATGTATAACACAAGAAGAGCAGGCGCAACAGTTGCGGGACCGGTATTTCAAAAAATAATGGAGCAGATATATTTGCAGCCTTCGCTGTCGCCTACGGCTTTTGCCAGGGAATACGCTCCGGCAGACAGCTTGTGCAACGATGTGTCTTTTGTGGGATATACCAAGCAGGCGGCAGAAAACAAAGCTAGCGGCTTGCGATGCACGGTGCGTTTTGACGATCCTGGCAAAATTGGTTCTGTTGTTGCGCAAACAATAAAAAAAGATTCCACAGGTGAATATTTGGAACTCTCTTTAAGAGAATATCAGAGAAACACCGGGCTTATGCCAGATGTTAGAGGACTAGCTCTTAGAGATGCTCTTGGAATGCTTGAACATATCAGCGGTGTTATTTACGAAGGAGTTGGAAAGGTATATGAACAGTTTCCAGAGCCAGGCAGCATTGCTGGCAAAAGAAGCACGGTGCGCATAAGATTGAGGGAGGGTATATAGAGTTGAAAACCAAAAATAGGTTAAGGGATGATTCTAGAAAAGTCGGCGGCGGGGATGTATTCTTTGCCGTCCCCTGCCTTGATGGTTCGGAAAAAGCGCACGCTATGGAGGCACTAGAAAAAGGAGCCTCTTCTGTGATTGCCGCCTTGCCTGCTCCAAAGGGTTTTGAAGACAGATGGGCTTCTGTCAATGATGTTGTTTTCACTAGATATTTATTTGCAAAAGAAAATTTTGGCAATCCTTTTTCCAAACTCAATTGCTATGCGGTAACTGGTTCAAACGGAAAAACAAGCTGTGCATTTATGATGAATGCGGTATTGAAAGCGGCTGGCAAAAAAACGGCTTTGCTCAGCACAATTCACAATCTTATAGATGGCAAAAAAGAAGAAGCTCATTTAACCACTCCGGGATTTTTGGAACTATATGAATTTGCATCTCGCGCAGTTGAAGCTGGTTGCACGGAACTTGTGATGGAGGTTTCCAGCCACGCTCTTGTTCAGGGGCGTGTTATGGGAATTCATTACAAAACGGCTCTGTTCACCAATTTGAGCCATGACCATTTGGACTTTCACGGCACAATGGAAAATTATTACCAAGCCAAGAAACTGTTGTTCATTTCTGAGCTTTTGGGCAAGGGAATAGGGATTATAAATATTGATAATTCTTATGGCAACCGTTTGTATGGAGAATTGTTTTTCAGAGAGAGAATTGGAGTTTCAAAAAAACAATTCAAAATTTCCAGCAATGAAAAGGGAATTAAAATAGACAATGTGAAAGTTTCGCTTTTTGGCGAACACAATGTGGAAAATGCAATGCTCATTATAGAATGGGCAAGGGAGATGAATTTCCCGGAATCCGCTTTGGCAAATGCGCTTGAAAACATACACGTTCCGGGGCGTTTTGAGGCTGTGTATAATAAAAACGGAAAACTTGCCATTGTTGATTATGCTCACACTCCAGATGCTTTGGAAAGAACTCTTGTGGCGGCTCGCAAAATTTGTAGAAAAAATTTGCTTTTGGTATTTGGCTGCGGCGGAGACAGGGATAAAACCAAAAGACCGGAGATGGGTGCCATTGCAGAAAGACTTGCGGATAAAATTTGGGTAACATCGGACAATCCCAGAACAGAGGAACCTGAGCAAATTTTGAAAGATATTGAAAAGGGATTTTCTGCAAAAAAATATAATAAAATAGCAGATAGAAAAGAAGCCATAAAAGAAGCCTCTCTTGCCTTGCAAAGCGGTGATGTATTGGTAGTTGCGGGCAAGGGTCACGAAGACTATCAGATTATTGGGAAGGAAAAACATCATTTTAGCGATAAAGAAATATTGCTTGAAATATTGAGGGATTAAATATGTCTTTTGAATTGAACATAACAATAGAGAGCTTCTTGCAACTTTTGCTGCAAGAAAACCCCTCTGCTGTTGTGGCGGAAGTTCCGCAAAAAATTAAAATGCAAAAAGCGTGCCTAAATTTTGATTCCAGAGAAATTAAAGAGGGAGAAATCTTTTGGGCTTTGGTTGGAAAGACTTTCAATCCGCATAAAGGCGGGTTTATTGAAGAGGCATTTAAAAAAGGAGCAGTTATGGCAGTAGTGAATGCAGCAGAAGTTGAGATTGCAAAAATCCCGCTTGGGGTAGCCACAGAAGACACAACCAAGGCATTGCTCAAATTTGCCAGAGGTTACAGAAAACGCTTTCAGCATTTGAAGGTTGTTGGCATCACAGGTAGTGCGGGCAAAACGTCCACAAAAGAGATGCTTGCGGCGGTTATTGGCAAAAGTTTCAATACCCTTGTCACAAAGGGAAATTTGAACAACCTCTTTGGAGTTCCAATGACTCTTTTGGGGCTAAAAAGCGAGCACGAAGCGGCGGTTATAGAAATGGGAACTAGCTTGCCAGGCGAAATTCGCCAGCTCACTCAAGCTGCAATTCCAGACATTGCCGTTATAACAAATATCGCTCCGGCTCATTTAGAGGGTTTGGGCAGTTTGGAAGGAGTGTTCAAAGAAAAAAAATCCATAGTGGAAGGTTTTGCAAAAAAGAAAGGATATTTGGTTATAAACGCCGATGATAATTTGCTTTCAAAAATTCGCAGCACCCTGAAATACAATGTGATAACTTATGGAGTGAAGAGGGGAGTGGTTAAGCCAGATGAAATTATATGGGAAAATGGTTGCGCTAAATTCCGCGTGTCGCGCACTTGGTTCAAACTTTCTGTTCCGGGTATGCACAGCGTGTACAATGCTCTTGCCGCCATTGCCGTGGGCGAATTGTTTAAAATTCCAAAAAACATAATTGCAGAAGCACTTTTGGAAGTGGAAGCCAGCAATATGAGGATGCAGATTTTTGAGGAAAACGGGATTACGGTGATATCGGATTGCTACAACGCAAATCCCCATTCAATGAAAATGTCTTTGCAAACGCTCTCCAATATGCCTTGCAAGGGTCGCAAAATAGTGGTTTTGGGCGATATGAAAGAACTTGGCGAGCAAAGCAAAGAATATCACAGAGAGATAGGTTCCCTGCTGCCGGAATTAGCCGTTGATTATTTGGTGGCAATAGGGAGCGATGCGGTGGAATATTGCAAGGGTGCAGAAAAGGCAGGCTTGAAATCTTCCAGAATAAAATATTTTGAAGACAAGGAAAAGGCTATTGATGCCCTGAAATTTTTGCTGAGTGAAAATGATATGGTTTTGGTAAAAGCATCTCGTTCAATGAAATTGGAAGAAATTTCCAAAAAATTACTGGAGATTGCCTAGATGAATTTTCTCTACGATTATTTCCACAGTATGCTGGAAAGGATAAAATATGGCAAATGGGGTTTGCTGTTGCTTCCCATTTTGTTTTCCATAATCGGAATTTACATAGAGATAAGTACCTTTAATGGAACAAACATTCCATTTGAAAACATAGCTATAAAAAATGTTCTTATTCCATCTGCATTTTTTGTTTTTGGATTTTTTCTATCGGTTTCTTTGTGGAGACGTTATATTTGGCGTTTTTCTGCCCATGAGAAAATTTTATGGAATAAAGATGGTTTTAGCTTTGCCTTTGTGCTTTTTGCTTTTGCAGTAGCTTTGCAAATTTCCGCTATATGGGTTGACGCGGGTTGGGATAAGGTTTATGTTTCTGATTCTAAGCATAAAGGGTATTATACAGAGGCTGAGCTCAAATCCTTTGGCGGCTATAAAAACGAAATAGTTATGCTTAAGCGCCAACTCACAATAGGGAGCGTGTCTTTTCAGGTTGGAGAGATTGTGAAGGTATTTTTTATGATCTTTGTTGCAAAATTGCTAACGGATATGAAAGCTCGCGGACAGATGAAATTGTGCAGGAAATTTTTTATTCTACCCCTGCTTGCAATTTTGCCCGTTGGAATATTAGCTTTTTGCATGCCTAATTACTCTATGGCAATGATTTTTGTTTTTGTTTTGTTTTTTATGATTTTGATTCAGGAAATGGATTTTAAATCGCGTTTGCCCCTGCTTGCACTCATAGCACTTTTGGTTTTTGTGGTTGTTTTAATATCTAACCTTGATAAGGGCAATCGTCTTGTGGAAATTCACGGCATTAACAGAGTGTGGGCTTATTTTCACGAAGGCGGAACGGGCAATGAGCAGCAAAACGAAGCCTTGCAGGCAATGGCAGATGGAGGAATAATAGGAAAGGGCTTGGACAAGGGAACTATAAAACTCCGCTTATTCGGTGCGCGCAATGATTTTGCATATAGCATTTTGGGCGAAGAACTTGGAATGTGGCTTTTGCTTCCAATCACACTTGCTATGTTTGGATTTTTGTTCTCCTGTTTTTGGATTGCGGCGAGATTAAAGGTGGACAACAGAGATGCCATGCTTGCGCAAAATATAGCTTGGGGCGTGGCTATAATTTTTTCATTGAATATATTGTTTCATATAGGCGTTAATTTGCGCCTGCTTCCAAACACTGGGCAGCCACTCTCTTTTGTGAGTTCTGGCGGTGCAAATTTAACTATGAATTTTTTTCTTATGGGTATGCTGGTTCAAATATCATCGTTTAACAAGGGGGAGCCAGCATGAAAACTATTCTATTTGCGTGTGGCGGTACTGGTGGGCATGTGTTCCCTGCCATTGCTGTTGCCGAAAGTTTTTTGAACACAGACAAATCACTCAACATAATTTTTGCAGGACGGGCTGCACCTGCTATGGAAGAGAAACTGGTATCTTCCAAATACAATTATAGAACCATTAAAGCGGTGCCTTTAAAAAGAGGTAGCATAATTCATAATTTATCGTTGCCGTTTAATTTGCTGTTTTCGGTGCTAGGTTCTGCAAAATTGCTGAAAAAAGAAAAGCCTGCTTTTATAGTTGCAACAGGCGGCTATGTTGCCTTGCCGGTTATGCTTGCAGCAATAATCATGAGAATTCCATTTTACGCCATAGAACCCAATGCCGTTATGGGAGTTGCCAATAAAATATGCGCAAAATTCGCAAAGAAGATTTATGTGGCATCTGAAGCTCTGGGGAATCCGGTTCGCAAAATGCCAGAAAATTTGCCAGCTCCAGAAATTTTTGCGGATAATAAAAAGTTCCGCATTTTAATAACGGGCGGTTCGCAGGGTGCGCTTGGGATAAACAATAAAATAGAGCAGATTTACGGGCGAATATCTGCAAATGAAAATTTATCCGTTGTTTGGCAAGCTGGAGCAAAACACGCAGATGCTCTTGCTCAAAAATACAATGGCTCAAAAAATATTTTCATAACTGCTTTTTTAGATAACATTTACGCCTATATGCAGCACGCCGATTTGATAATATCGCGTTCCGGAGCTTCAACCCTTGCAGAAATTCTCGCTTTTGGAAAGCCATCCATTCTTTTGCCTTATCCTTATGCAACCGCAAATCATCAGGAGCACAATGCCAGAGCTGTGGAAAAAGATGGAGCTGCCTTTGTGGAGCTGGATGCAGAAACCAATAAGATTTTGGAAAAAATAAACTATTTGATTAACAATAGAGAAATACTAGAAGATATGTCTAAAAAGGCAAGGAAGCTAGGCGAGCTGAATCGCAGAGCTGCCAGTGATATAGCGAGGGATATATGCTTGATCTAGGAAGACTTATACCAAGCAATCGCATTCACAAAACCTATTTCATAGGAATAGGTGGAGCAGGCATGAGCGGCATTGCAGAAATTCTGCATCACAATGGTTTTGAGGTTAGCGGAAGCGATATGCAAGAGAGTGCTCAAACCGATTATCTGAAAAATTTAGGAATTGAAATATTTATAGGGCATAAGGCAGAGAACGTTTCTAATGCCGAACTTGTTGTTTATTCCTCTGCTGTTCACGCAGACAACTCAGAAATGCAGTACGCAAAAAAAATTGGCATTCCGCTTATTAGGCGCGCAGAAATGCTCGGCGAGCTTATGCGCCTCAAATACACTTTGGCAATAGCTGGCACTCACGGAAAATCCAGCACAACCTCTTTGGTAGGTTCAATTTTGGAAATGGCAGACGAAGACCCAACTGTTATAGTTGGCGGCATTGTGCAGGGCAAGGGTTCTGGCGCAACCATTGGAAAAGGTTCTTATTTGGTTGCCGAGTCCGATGAATTTGACCACAGTTTTTTGCAAATGATGCCAAGCTCTGCAATAATAACCAACATAGATGCAGACCATTTGGATACATATAAAGATTTAGACGATATAAAAAATGCCTTTGTGGAATTTGCAAATAAAGTTCCTTTTTACGGGCAGGTGATTTTGTGCTTAGACGACAATGGCTGCCGGAGCGTTTTATCAAGGCTTGTCAAGCCCGTTGTGACTTATGGTTTTAGCCCGCAGGCAACTTATAACATAAAGAATTGCCGCTACAGTGAAAATGGCTCTGCATTTTCGGTTTATAAAAATGGCGAATTGCTCGGTGAATTTTCAATTAACCTTTTGGGCAGGCACAATGTTCAAAATGCTGTTGGTGCCTTGGCTCTCTCAACGGAAGAATCCATCTCCGTGGAAACTTCAAAAAAGGCGCTTGCTGCTTTTGCAGGTGTTAAAAGGAGAATGGAGTTTAAAGGCAAGGTACGCGGTGCGCTGGTGTTTGATGATTATGCCCACCATCCAACGGAGGTTGCGGCAAGCCTTTCTGCATTCAGGGAATCTTTCCCAAACAGGCGAATTATAGTTGTGTTTCAGCCTCATCTGTATTCTCGCACAAAAGACCACGCAGAGGAATTTGGAACTGTTTTTGGAGATAGCGATATTCTCTTGCTGTGCGATATTTACGGGGCTAGGGAAGAACCAATAGAGGGAATTTCTAGCAAACTTATTCTGGGTTTTGCGGAGTCAAGGGGGCATAAGAATGCGCATTTTATAGGCGCAAAAGAAAATGCTTTAGAGTTTTTGTCTGGTGAGGCAAAAGAAGGAGATTTGATTGTTACAATGGGTGCAGGAAACATAACCTCGCTTAGTGCGAAAATTTTGGAGATGACTTAATGCTTAATTATCACAAAAAAGAGAGGAAAAGGGCTGTGACCATTCTGATTTCAGAGAGGAAAACAACTATTAGAAGCTTTTGGCGGCGTCATAATAAACGTATAGCGTGTTTATTAGTTTTAATATTGCTTTGCGGCGTAGCTTTTAAAATTGTTCTTCCAAATATGAATTTAGATTTTATGGCTTTTAGGGATGTGAAGCCTCAAAAACTTGATAGAATTTCGGAATATGCTTTTAGAAAAATTATAGGCTATGGATATGAAGAAAAAATTTACGTAAAAGATACGGCGGAAATTCGCGCTCGCTTGGAAGCCGATAGCATGATTTTCGGGGATGTGAAATTTATAGTGAAATTAATTCCATTTTATGAGCTTGAGATTGCGTTTAAGGAATCCAGCCCGCTTTTTACCCTTATGTCGCAACGCTCAGATACAGTGCCCGTGGTATATTCAGACAAGGGCAAAATTTATCCGTATAGCACAAATGCTGCGGATTTGCCAGTTGTTGATGCAAATAATGCCGAAGATATTTCTTTAGCTATAAATTTTTTGATGGATATGAAGAAAAACGATGCCCTGCTTTACTCCAGGGTTTCGCAGCTTATTCCGAGAATAGCCGAAAAACAGATAACTGTGTTTTTCAATGATGTTGATTTTAAAACGGTATTTTCATTGCAAGAAGATTATTGGAAAACGGCTTTTAGGCATTATAGGCAATTGACCAGAAATATGCGAAACTTGAATATAAATTCCATAGCTGTTTTGGATTTGCGTTTTAAGGATTTGGCTTATGCAAGAGAAAAGGAAGGAGGGCTACAATATGGGCGCTAAAAAAGCTAAGCTCAATTTGGATTTTGGATATAACGGCGTTAGCATGAATTTTGCTATCGCAAACGATATTCAATCACGTAACGGCGTGGAAAGCGAATGGAGCGTGGGAATGTCTAGCTTCAACGCAGACGAATTAGAAGACTTCCCTGGAATTGCGCAAAAAAAAATTGATGAAAATCGCGTAAAATCCATAGCGAGCTTCATAGAGAAGAACATAATAGAGTGGCAACGTGTGAATGGTTGCGATTTTGATTCTCTTATGGAAGTTACAATTTCTGCGAATTTCTTTGAGGTACTATTTTCTCCATTCAGTTTTAAATTTGCTAAACCGACTGTTATTACAGACGAGGTTTTGAAAGAAATAGAAGAATGCAAACAGTCGGAAAAAATGTTTCAAACTCCTATTCCAGGCGAAAAAATAAGGTTTTTCACAAGTCCTTATTTTACCATCTTCGATGATAAAGAGGATACTGTGAGGGTTTTGAATCCTGTGGGCAGCAAAACAAAAAGCCTTGGTTTTGATGCTTATTTTATAATCAAGCATCCCATGTTCTCAAGACTTTTGGAGATAATGAAAGACAAAGATGAAGTGATAAGGGTATCTCTCTCTTGCGAAAAGGAGTTTAAGGCACTTGCAAATAAAAGAGAAAAAGAGGGAAAAACCGCGTTGATTCACATCACAGACACATTCTCAGAATTTTCCGTGTGGAACAAATCTGATTTGAAATATTTGAATAAAAAAGATGTTGGTTTAAGGGAGTTAAAGGAAATTCTATGGCGCTTATGCCTTTGCTATCATAAAACGCCCAAATTAACCGAGCATGACTCTGGGGTAAGGCAAAAAGGCGATGATTATATGCAGAAATTTTACAGTATGGTGAAAACTACGGAAATTTCCGATGATTCCAAAGAACTTTTGTCTGCGGACGATTGCCTTGAATTGCTGGAAGGAGCCTCTTGCATTATTGATGACGAAAACGATGATAGCTCCAGATATGGCAGATTCGGATTGCCGGGGAAAAATAGGACAAAAACAAGGCTTACAATCAGCAGCTATGTTCTAAGCTACTTTACTCGCGAGGTTATGCGCAATTTGTTCTTGGAAATAAAGCGGGCTATGTACAACGATAATTTTTGCAAACCAGACCTTATCATTTTGGAATGTTCATTGCCCCTAAAGGGCATAGAAAAACTGGCTAATGAGATTTTTGAGATTCCAACGAGAAAGGCACTTGTGAAATGGGATGGAGAAGTGAGGGGAGACTTGTCCTCGTCTGCGGTAGGGGCTTTGCAGACCTTGATTTCTGTGGAGGAACGTAGAGCCACTGTTGAAAACAAGCACTCCATCTTCAGAATTATGCGGAAACCAACTGGCGAGGAAGGTAAAAGCGGTGCCGAAAACAAAAAAAAAACATCGAAATTTGATTTTTTTAGGTTTTTTTCTGCTTCCTCGTAAATTTTTTTATACCCTCGTAAATTTTTCTATATTCACAATACACGGAGGTTTTGATGCCCGATATACCGGAAAAACAGAGAAGAATTTTGCAAGCCTATAAACGCTATAGTGGGCAGGAAAGCGATGCCTTGCAAGAGCCTTTGATTCAAATTGAAGCCGAAGACGGAGTTGGGCGAGAACCTTTGATAGAAAGCGCTGGGGGTACTTATGGCAAGCCAATTCAGGTTTGCTTTGCTGGAGTTGGCACTTGCGGGGTGAATATTCTAATGAGCCTGAAGTCGCAGATTTCAAAAAATGAACAGCTAGTTGATTTTGTGGGCATAAATTCCGATGGCGGCTCCATTAGAGAGCTTGAAAAGAATGGTTTTCAGCATAATATTGGCTTAGGCGATGATTCTCACTATTTAGGTACCGGAGGCGACTTGGCAACAGCTAAGGCTCAGGCAGAAGACCATTTTGAAGAATTTGTGAGAACTTTCAAGGATGCAGATTTGGCGCTCGTAGTAACCGGAATGGGCGGAGGCACAGGCACAGGGGCTGCGCCTTATGTTGCCAAAGCTGCAAAAAAAGCTCAAGAAAACAAAAGAAATGCGCTAACCATAGGCGTTACCACAATGCCCAACCTTGTTGAGCTAGACAGGTTTGAAATAGCGGAGCAAGGCATAGAGGAGCTTAAAAAACATGTGGATGCCCTGATTGTAATAGATCAGGCTCGCATAGAAGAGGTTTTGGGCGATGAAGATGCCTCTGCCGATTTGGCTTATGAGCTTGTGGATTTGCGTTTTCAAACGGTGTTGCAGTCCATAATAGAAACGGTAACAAAGTACACCAAAAGAAACATAGATTTTGCCGATGTTTGCTCCACTCTTAAAATGTGCGGAGAAGCCATAATAACCACTGTGGAGGCTCCGTCTGAAAATGTTGAAGAGATAAAAAAGAAGCTCTCAGGTGCCATAAACGATAAATTGCTCTTGAATCATTCTGGCAAGGTTGCCTCGCGGCTTTTGATTTATCATTTTTACGAACACGGCTATTCTCAAAGAAAGCATTTTGAGGTTGTGAGCGAGGTTCAAAAACTTTTTGGCTGGACAAAAAAAGAGGGACATTCCATTCCTCACTATAGCTGCGTATTGGACAACCCACCCGAAGGCACAGTTAAATTCCTTAAAATAGGCAATGACTCCGGCGATGAATACAAAGGCAAAACAAAGGTAATAGTTATGGCTGGCGGTTTTGTTGATGTTCCGCAAGTTTCGCAAGTTCAGCAACCTCCGCAAACAAAGATAATGCCTATAGCACCAGTTAGGCCTGCTCAAGCAGCCCAGCCAGCCGCACAGCGCGTTCAACCCGTTTATAAGCCTGCGCCGCCACCTCCTCCACCGCCAATTCAACAACACATTCCACAACATATTTCACCACAACCTCCGCAAACAATGTCGCTGCCAGCGACACAATCTGTGCCGGTTGCAAATCCGCCAACTAGGGAAACACCAGTTGTGCCGGACTTTCTTGAAGATTTTCTTGCAGACGGAAATAAACCTGGTTTCTCATTATGACAAAAAAAACTTTACTCCTATACAACACCGCAAGCCGTTCCAAAGAGTACTTTACGCTCCCCGAAGGAGTTTCAGAAGTTCGCCTTTACGCTTGCGGGCCAACCGTTTATCATTATGCTCACATAGGCAACCTGCGCACTTACCTTTTTGAGGATTTGCTCCGCAGAAGCCTTGAGTTTTTTGGCTTCAAGGTTCGCCATGTTGTGAATATAACCGATGTTGGCCACCTAACAAGCGATAGGGACGATGGCGAAGACAAAATGGAAAAAGGCGCGGAACGCATAGGGAGAAGCGTTTGGGAAGTGGCGGAATTTTATACGAAAAAATTCAAGGAAGATTTAGAGCTTTTAAATGTGTTGCCGCCTACTGTTTGGTGCAAGGCAACAGATTACATAAAAGAACAGATTGAGTTGATAGAAAAACTGGAAGAGAGGGGATATACCTATCGCACAAACGATGGAATTTATTTTGATTCGCTGAAATTCCCCAAATATACGGAATTTGCCCGTTTAGACATAGTGGGCTTAAAGAGCGGAGCGCGCATAGACATTGGCGAAAAGAAATTCGCAACCGATTTTGCCCTGTGGAAGTTCAGCCCCAAAGATAAAAAAAGAGCAATGGAATGGGAAAGCCCTTGGGGAACTGGTTTCCCAGGCTGGCATATAGAATGTTCCGCTATGGCTATGGCACTTCTAGGCGAAACCATAGATATTCACTGCGGCGGCACAGATCATATATCCGTTCATCACACAAATGAAATAGCCCAAAGCGAATGTGCCACTGGAAAGCCATTTGCAAGATTTTGGATGCACGGAGAATTCCTAAGAGAAAGCAATATTGATAACAAAATGAGCAAAAGCAGCGGAGAATTTTTAACCCTTGATACTTTAATTACCAAGGGATTTGACCCTATGGCTTACAGGCTTTTTTCCTTGACAAGCCATTATAGAAATTATTTGAATTTTAGCTGGGAAGCAATGGAAAACGCAAGGGATTCCCTGAGTGCGCTGAGAAGAAAAACAGATCCTTTCATCAGCATTGAAGGCAAGATTAAAAGCGTTGAGGCAAGAGAATGGAGTTCTGCATTCAAAGGTGCCATAGCAGATGATTTGAATTCTTCTGCGGCTATTGGCGTATTGAATTTAATGCTTGCAGATTCATCTATAGAAGATTGTGAAAAAGCAGCACTGATAAAAGAGTTTGACGAAGTTCTTGGACTTCGATTGCTGAACAAGCCAGAAAAAGTAAAGCGTTCCGAGAAAGAAGAAGCAATGGCAAAAGAGCTTATCGAAAAACGAAACGTTGCGCGCATTGCCAAAAATTGGGCGGAGAGCGACAGGCTTCGCGATGAATTGCTATCCATAGGTGTTGTGATTAAAGATGGCAAGGATGGCACCGAATGGGAATGGAAATGATAAAATGATAGAGAGGCTTCGCGGCTTGCTTGTTCAAAAAACTCCTTTGCTTGCAGTTGTTGAATGCGGTGGAGTTGGCTACGGCGTTAATGTAAGTGCTCGCACAGGCGAAATGCTTCCGAGCGAAGGCGCGGAAGTGGTGCTTTTGACCCACCTTGTTGTGCGTGAAGATTCCCAAACCCTTTACGGATTTTTGGATACACAAGAAAAAGAATTATTTTTGAATATGATAGAGGTCAATGGCATTGGACCAAAAATGGCGCAGAGAATTTTAAGCTCCATTTCGCCAGGAGATTTTCTCTCTTTAATTGTAATGGAAGATTCCTCAGGTCTTTCAAAAATAAAGGGCATTGGCAAAAAAACTTCCGAAATGCTTGTGCTTGCCCTGAAAGACAAAGCACTTTCAATTTCTGCAACCGCCGGCAAAGACTCATCTGCGAGTTTGCCTTTTGCAGAGCAAGAAGCCGTGCTCGCCTTGCACACCCTTGGGGTAAAAGACCCCGGAGCCAAAAAAGCGGTGGAAAAAGCCTCCGAAATTTTAGGCAGAGGAGCAGATGCTGGCAAGCTAATTGCCGAGGCTTTGAGGCATGTATAACCTCTGCAAAACGGTTATTGCATCGTTGCTTTTCACAGGGGATACAAGGCATTCGAATTTTGGGTAAAATAATTTTATTTTCGCTATTTTTTCACTTTTTGTATGGAATATCAATATAACTTTTGAAAATAGTTCGGATATTTTTTTTATTTGAGCATCTGAAAAATCATCTGCTTCGGCTATTAGCAAATCTCGGTTGCCAAAGTTAAAAATGGCGTTTATATCCGTTGTTTCTTCTGATGTTCCTTCAATGGCTTCCACGCATTCTTTGATAAACGAAAGCACTTTTTTCTCTTGGTTGTAGGTTACAACTTTCTGGTGTTTTTCTGTTAGGAATTTTTTATAGAATTCTTCCTCTTTTGATTTTACAGACAAAAGAAAATGAAACCTGCTGCCGCGCCTATCGCTTTGAACTTCCAAATTGGAATTCATAGCGTGCAAAATAGTTTGCGATATTGTGAGACCAAGCCCGGAGCCGCCGTATTTTCTGGTGTGCCCGGAGTCAATTTGCTCAAATGGCTCAAATATTTTCTTGATTTTCTCTTTTGGAATTCCAATGCCAGTGTCAATTACTTCAAAATGTATTTTGCTTTCGGCTTCTTTTGTTTCGGGATTGACTAATAATTTTACCGAGCCTTCGGTTGTGAATTTCATTGCATTGCTAATCAAGTTTACCAAAACCTGCTTTAATCTTATAGGGTCTGTTTTTATGAATTTTGCCATGTGAATAGATGGCAAAACATAAAATTTAATGGGTTTGTAAATAAGGTAGTGGCTGCAAACGCTTATCAAATCGTCGCATAGCGAAAATATATCAATCCATTCCTCTTCTATTTTAAGGCTTCCTGCCTCAATCTTTGAAAAATCGAGTATGTTGTTGAATGTGTCGCGCAAATGGTAAGAGGATATCTCTATGTTGTTGCACCATTCCCTTTGCTCATCGCTTAAGTTTGTGCTTTTGCTCAGTAGCAAGTCTGAAAAACCGAGCATTGAGTTGAGTGGATTTCTTATTTCATGGCTCATATTAGCCAAAAACAAGCTCTTTGCCTTGCTCGCCTTTTCAACGATGTTTTTTTCTTGCAATAGTTTTCTGTTTGAATACTTGAAATATGAGTAAAAGGAAAATCCCAGTAGCAATATAATCACAAGCTCTGCAATAATGGCGTTTCTCATATTATATACAAACTGCTGATACTTGCTGATTATCGAAGATTCCTCCTTGTTAAGCCTAATGGTTTCTGGGGGAAGTTTATTTAGTTTCAATTTTCTGTTTTCGGCTGCTTGGTCGTCTGCCATAGGCATATTTGAGCTTCTTCTAAATCCAGAATTATAAGTCTCGTTCCCAGCCAGAATTGCCTCGGCAATTAATCCTATATTTTTTCCCATCAAAGATGCTAGAATTATATTTCCGCCAATAACGCCGTTTTGTATTCCAATATCCCAAAATGAATATACGGGAGCCGTGCTGTTGCTGTCCACATATTTTGTCATGTCTTGCCATAATTTTTGCGGATTTTTAGTGGAACCATTTAGCTCAACGCCCACCAATACAACGGCATCTTGCCTGGAGTTCAAATGGCTAAGGGAATCTGCGAGAATTTCCAATGATGGTTTTTTCCATTCTTCCAGGTTTATGCCTTTTTGCACAGATATGGTAGCGTTCAGTTGCTCTCTAACATCTTTGCTAGCTTCTGTGTTGTCGGTTATGAATATAATTCTTTTAACATTGCCTTGTATGCGCTGTATAAAATCTATTTGAGCAGGCAAATCGTAAAATTCATAAATGCCAGACCATAAGGATTTTTTGATTGCGGCAGAGTCTAATGATTCTGTTGATGCCTCTGTGCTTTCGGAATCCAAAGGGTCAGCATATTCTGTTGCCGCTAGTTCCTCAGACATTAGGGATACGGATTCGGCTTGTAGCTTGCTTATTCCGCAAGCTACTATAGGGACATTTTCCCACAATGTATTTTCGTGGTTTTTCACATAATTAAATGCGGTTTGGTCCACTGTTATAATCACATCAAATTTCATATTTATATCTATATATTTTTGCAACATGGAGTTAATTAGCTCTTCTCGCATATCCATATCTTCAATATGAATGTTCATATTGCTTTTTCTTAGAACATCCTGTATGGCTCTAGTAATGTCATTTGTTCTTACAAATCCTTGGTTATAGGAATTAAGCACAAGCACATTTTGATACGCAAAAGCCGATACCCCCCAAACAAGGGCAAAAAACGCAGATTTTTTTATTATGCTGCAAAGAGGCATAGGGGTAATGTAGAAAATGTTGAGAGTTTTACTATATTTTCAAATATGGACATTAAATCTTTTATTCGTGATATTCCAGATTTTCCGCAGACTATGGTAATTTTCAGAGATATTACGCCGCTTATGGCTAATGGAGAAGCTCTTAGGTTTGTCGTTCAAAAAATGGCGGAGCCATTTAGAAATGCTGGCATTCAGAGTGTTGCCGCTATAGAGTCAAGGGGATTCTTTTTTGGTCCTTGCATAGCTCTTGAGCTGGGTTGCGGATTTACGCCCATTCGCAAAAAAGGCAAGCTGCCGTGGCAAACAGATTCCGAAGACTATTCTTTGGAATATGGCACGGCAACAATAGAAGTTCACAAAGATGCCTTTAGCGAGGGAGAGAAAGTTTTGCTGCTAGACGATGTTCTGGCAACTGGAGGCACCATTTCTGCTGCCTCGCGCTTAGTGGAAAAGCAGGGAGCTTTGGTAAGTGGAATGGTGTTTTTGATAGAGCTGGATTTTTTGCAAGGTCGAAAAAACATAAGCATAAACTGCCCCGTGCATTCCATAGTACATTATTAGAAATTTTCTACATTCCCCCCATGAAATTAATGCGTTCTATTTCTGGCATTCGCGGCATTGTTGGGAAAACCCTCACTCCGCAAACGGTTATGAGCCACACAAAGGCTTTTTTGGATTTGCTAAATGCAAAAAAAATAGTTATAGGCAGGGATTCGCGCCCAACAGGGGGCAATGTAACCGAAATGGTTTGCGGCGTTTGCAGTTTGTGCGGGGTTGAAGTTGTGGATGCCGGGCTTGCCACCACCCCAACGGTGGAGCTTTTGGTTGAGCAGCTTAAAGCCGATGGCGGAATAATAATAACCGCAAGCCATAACCCAATTGAGTGGAATGCCTTGAAATTTTTAAACAGCAAGGGAATGTTTTTAAGCCCGGGCGAGGCAAAAGAACTCTTTGAAAAGGCAGATGCATTTGGGAAAAAAGAAAGCATTTCCAACGGCGATGATATGCACGTAAAAGCCACCCTTGACCTGCCTTATGTGGACGTGCAAAAAATAAGGGAGCGCAAATTCAAAGTAGCCGTAGATGCCGTGAATGGCGCAGGTTCTTTTGCCTTGCCAAAATTATTGGAATCTCTCGGCTCTGAGGTTGTTAAAATTCACTGCGAACCAAACGGAACTTTCCCAAGAGGTGCGGAGCCTCTGCAAGAGAATTTAGGCGATTTGAGCAAGGCAGTTAAAGAGCATAAATGCGATATAGGTTTTGCGCTAGATCCAGATGCAGACCGCTGTGCAATAGTCGATGAAAATGGAGAGCCTATTGGAGAGGAATATACTTTGGCAATAGCTGTAGAAACAGTTTTGGAGCGAAAGGTAAAACCTATTTCCATAAATTTGTCCACTTCCAGAATGTGCGAAGATTTGGCGGAGAGATTTGGGACAAAGTGCTACCGAACCGTTGTGGGCGAAATAAATGTAAGCTTGGATATGATTGAGCACCACTGCGTAGTTGGCGGAGAGGGCAATGGGGGAGTCATTCTGCCCGCTTTGCACTACGGGAGGGATTCTTTGGTTGCCGCCGCTTTGGTTTTGGATTTGCTCTCAAGGCACAATATAAAAGTTTCAAGTTGGGTTAAAAGTCATCCTGCTTATGTAATGCTCAAAAAGAAATTTGAAATAAAGAATCCTGTGGCTATGGCTATGGAAAAGGCAGAAAAAGCCTTTGCTGGCTGGAAAGCAGACAAAAGAGACGGTTTGTGGCTTGGCAAGGAAAAGAGCTTTGTGCATTTGAGAGCCTCCAACACAGAGCCTGTGATTAGGATAATCGCCGAAGCTCCAACGGCAAGCGAAGCGGAGATGCTTTGCAGGAAAGTAGAGGAGTTGCTTTGAACCTTTGTCTGGAACCCTGAACTGGCCTTGGAAAAATGTATAGTTAGTTAAGCCACATATTTGTTGTTAGTCATAAATATAGAATCTTTTTCCTCCGGTGTCAAGTATCCATTGAAAGAATGTTTTCTAAACCTGTTGTAATAA
>Ga0268262_10000280_pt1 | contig 67928 bp, 59 predicted proteins | sample TergutNc150P3_FD_190354 | JGI IMG/M metagenome (GOLD analysis project Ga0268262, IMG submission 190354) | Nasutitermes corniger P3 segment gut microbial community from laboratory colony in Florida, USA - Nc150 P3 (SPAdes) (version 2) | ecosystem: Host-associated > Arthropoda: Insects >...
TGTTATTTGGCAATAATACCGAATTTAACGAGAAACGGAAAATCAAATGGCTTTATTGAAAATGTAATAACAGATGAAAAATACAGAAAAAAGGGGATTGGCAAAAAGGTAATTGAAATGGCAATAGAGTATGGAAAACAAAATAATTGTTATAAAATAATATTACAAAGTAGTTATAAAAGGAAAGAAAACCATATATTTTATGAAAAATGCGGCTTTGACGGTGATTCAAAAAGAGCCTTTGAAATAAGGTTTAAATAAAAAGAAGTGTAAATACAAAAAGGTAAAAACAAAAATACTATGGATAAAATAATATAAAAATTGGGGTACTGATAATGACAGATTTTGTATTTGGTATATTTGGAATAATAGGCGGATTTTTCTGTGCTTTCGCAGATATATTGTTAGACTTAAAAGGCAAAAATAACATAAAATCAGGTCCTGCAAAAATATTTGATAGTAACTGGCAGATAATGTCCGAATTGAGATTTAACGCATCTATTCTTGTTGCCGCAATAGGCGTTCCGTTATACTTTTTTGGTTTTTTAGGAATGGCAAACCAACTCGCACAAAGCAACAAAAATGTGGCAATGGCATTTTTGGTATTTTCAGTCGTTGGGGCTTCCGGCGGATTGTTTATTCATGCTTCTGTATGTCTTATACCAATTATTAGCAAAGCACTAACCAAAAATGAAGTAAATAAAGATATAATAGAAGGCGTCATTGGCAAAATTTATAATGCTGTAAAAATTCCTTTATTTGTCATGTTTTTTAGCCTTGTTATCGCAAATTCAGCCGTCCTAATATACGCCATAATCAGAAAATATAATAATGTGCCGTTTGTTTTTGTTATAATTAACCCGATCGGACTAATACTGATAGGTTGGCTGTTTCGTCTTATAAACAAGAAGATTTTTAGCGACTTGCCGGGTATTATTATGCCGAGTATAGGAATAGCAATGATCGGTTTAATGACCGTATTAACCTCAATATCTGATTTATAATAAAAGTTAGAGTTTAAAAGTAAAAATATGATGAAAAATGTTTATTTTTATCTGCCTTTTATGTTATAATAAAGTATGAAAATAATCGCTAAATTAAATGGATTAAAAATAAAAATGTTTCCGGTTATTCTTTGTCTTTTGGCATTTTGCCCTAATTTAAAAGCACAGAGTGTATTTACCTATGATTTGAAAAAAGACATTATTATCGGCGGCTTATCGCTTGGAGTATTTGTCAGCCCTTTTTTTGTTGAAAATAAACCGGAACAAATTCCCAATTCATTGGATAAAAATGATATAAACGGTTTTGATCGTTTTTTAATGTTTTCTTACGATAAAACATTAGATATGATAAGCGATTACGGAGTTTACAGTATGCTGGTTTTGCCTATCGTGTCGGTGATAGGCAACGCAAATGATATAAACACATGGTTAACATACGGTATCATGTATACGGAGGCGTTTTTGCTGACATTCGGAACAAAAGATTTATTGAAAAACGTAATCATACGGTACAGGCCGTATATGTATGAAGGAGGAATTCCGGATGGAAGGGGAAATGATTATTACAACAGCTTTCCTTCAGGTTCTACCTCTCTGGCGTTTTTAAGTGCAACATTTTTCTCTACAACATTTTTAAGTGAATATCCTGTTTCAAAATGGAAATTACCGGTAACAATCGGAAGTTATTCTCTTGCGGCTGCTGTATCTGCGATGAGGATAACCTCAGGAGCTCATTTTATTACAGATGTACTTGCGGGAGCGGCTATCGGTTCATTTTACGGTTGGATAATTCCTTTTTTGCATAGAAGAAACTCCGGCAATAATGTTAAAATAAATGTTACTCCCAACAGTTTGTTAGTTTCATTAAAGCTATAAAATAATGCGGATATAATTATGAATAAAATAATAGTTGTCGGCGGCTACTGTGCGACCGGGAAATCCGTATTTTCACGTAAATTATCGAGGCTTTTGAACATTCCATGCTTTAATAAAGACGTTATCAAAGAAGTGTTAGGGGATGGATTTGGTTCTGAATTTGATATGGTTTTTCAAAAAGGCAGTTTTGCGACATTTTTACTAATGCTGCATATTGCTGAACAATTTTTACAAGCCGGGAAAATATGTATTCTTGAAAGTAATTTTAAATCAAAAGAAATTGAACAAATTAAAATATTATCGGAAAAATACAACTATGAATGCCTTACTTATATTTTCAAAGGGGACTTTGATGTTCTATTTAACAGATACATGGAAAGAGACATAGTTGAAAAACGTCATTGGGTTCATAAAACAGCGGGAGAAACTAAAGAAAATTTCAAAGAATCACATATTGAATTCGGTATAGGAGAAACAGGAATTGGACAAATAATTAATGTTGATACGACTTCTTTCGCAAATGTGAATTATGATGATTTATTTTTAATTGCCAGGAATTTTTTGGAAAAAAAATAAATTAGGAAAAAATAATTACTCCGACGGGAGAAAGTAATATGCAAAAACCGAGCGATTTGCTTGAAAATGTATTAAATGAGATAGAAAAAAGGGTAAAAGAAGACATAAGCGCCGATTTTCTGGCGGATAATTTAGGGATGTCATCAATCCATTTACAAAGGTTGTTCAAATTCGCATTTAATCAGACACTTGGGGCTTACATACGGTCACGCAAACTGACGGCAAGCCTTGAAAGCCTGCTCAGTACCAACTCTAAAAATGAATTAATAAAACATTTTTGGGAAAATGAATGTTTTACTCCTGTTTCTGTAAAACCTTAAAATGATGAAAAATGTTAATTTTTTATTTGTTTAAGATGTTATTATTATATATATAATGGATTATCATGAGGTAATATGAAAAATTTATTGTATTTTTTGAGCATTATTGTCTTATCAGGCTGTTCAACCGTAAAATATGTGAATTCAATTAATAATAAATAGCAGGAGAATCATTATGGATAAGATTGAAAACAGTTATAAATCAATATCAAATATATATGACAAGTACATTACAGGCGGAAATATATTTTTTAAAATCGGCGCAAAAATTATTTGGGGTGTTAACGCCAATGATTATTCTATAAAATTATTGGAAAATATTCCCAATGACTTTGCCGGAAAAATATTGGATATTCCGGCGGGAACGGGAATATTAACTTATGAAAAATATAAGAAATTAAACAGCTCAAAAATAATTTGTATGGATTATTCAAATGACATGCTGGAGATAGCAAAAGCCCGTTTTGAGGAGAATGGTTTAAATAATATTGAGTGTAAACAGGGAGATGCGGGAAATATACCTTATGAGAATGAAACTTTTGATTTGGTATTGTCTATGAATGGTTTCCATGTATTCCCGGACAAAGAAAAAGCTTTTTCTGAGATAAAACGCGTATTAAAGATTAATGGTACATTTATAGGATGTTTTTATATAAAAGGAATCAATAATAGGACAGACTGGTTTATAAATAACATATATGTAAAAAGCGGAACTTTTACGCCTCCTTTTTATACAAAAAGTGAGGTTATAATAAAATTAAATAAGGAATATGAAAAATTGGAATTATGGAATGTAGAGTCAATAATATGTTTTAAATGTAAAAAAGGTTTTTTGAAAAGTGAAAATATTTCTTAAAACAGGTGATTTTCTTATTGAAAAACTGGAACAAATATGGTTCATGGTATTGATTGCGGCTGTCCCGCCTGAACTTGAAATGCAGTTTGAACAAATGCAGCTGAAAAATACTCTATACAGACTTAAATTATTAAGCGTTATTACAGTTGTTTTTAATGCGTTAAATTGGCCTATATATATTCGTAATGCTGATGTAATCAATTCGATACTGTTTCAAAAAGTATTTATCGCGGATATTTGCCAGCTTTTCGTAACTGTTTTGTTTTTTTTATTAACCGGCGTGTTTTCAAGGAAAAACAGGCTTTCTATTCTTTGGTTTATGTGTTATTCATTAATAATACTATTTTTTATTATATCGGCATATACCATGATATTTTCCGAAATAATTCTGGTTCTGCAAATTTACTTTACTTGTACATTTTTATATACATTTGTACCTGATTTTAAGCCTAAAATATTTATAAGTTTTTTAGCGCTGTGGTATTTCACATTTCTCAGCCTGCTTACATATAAAAACAATTTATTTAAGTTCGGTGACGCTCAGATATTTGCTTTGAATATCTTTTTAATCGTTTTGGTTATTAAAGTCTTTCAATATAACAGCAAAGTCAGAAAATTCATTAATACATTCAGAATTAACGCATTAAATGAAAAACTGGAATCTTTATCCATGACAGATGAACTGACAAAACTCAATAATAGGCGTTCATTTTTGGATTATATGAATATAATATGGAAACAAAGCCGCCGTTTACAGCTCCCTATAAATGTATTAATGATAGATATTGATTATTTCAAAAAACTAAATGATTCCCTTGGACATTTGGAAGGCGATAAGGCGCTTATCAGGATTGCCCAATGTATGAAAAATCAGTTAAAAAGGGATACCGATTTTATCGCCCGCTTCGGCGGTGAAGAATTTGTATGCCTGCTCCCGTATATTGGAAAGGAAGATGCCGCAAATTTTGCGAAAGATTTGGTTCAAAGCGTTGAAAACATAAAAATACGCCATCCGATGAGCGAATGTTCGGAATATGTAACTATTAGCATAGGCATGGCAAGTACAATTCCTGATGAATACAGTTCACTGACACAATTATTGGATGAAGCGGATAAGGCTTTGTATAGGGCAAAACATTCAGGCAGAAACAGGGTTGCTGATTAGAGTCTGTCCGTAAAGTCGGCTGTTTTCAGCGGATTTTCCTAAAATCACCCAAGAGGGTAATATACTCAGGATAAAAAAAACTATAATTTTTATAGTTTTACATAATTATTGGAAAATGTGTAAGCCCGAAGGTTTTTTGAAAGATCATATCGCAAATGGCATGGTGTAAAATTTATTAAGAAAAAAATAGTTTAGTTTTTATCATTTCTTACAAAATAATTGATAAAAATACTAGAAATAACTATTATATTGCTATGATAGAAACATGCAAAAAATACCCAAAACCGTATATGTTGGAACAAATAGCCGGAACTCTTGGAATTGAACCGTATAAACTGTTTACCGTCGAATTTGACCCTAATGACCCGCTTGAACGTCTACATCAGAAAATTATTGCGGATATGAAACAGATTGTAAGTGAAGCCGTAGAGAAGGTCATAAATTATAAATGTAATAATCCAAATAATATTTGAATGGGGTATAAAAATGAATAAACATACTTTAATTCCAGTTTCCGTTTTATTGACAATAGTTACTTTTACAAGCTGCGGCAGGGAAAACGTAAAAGGAAACATTCAAGAGGAAATTATAGAATCGCCGTTTATTCAGGGATTAACCTTAAATAACTATCCGAAAGTGGACGGTTCTACATCGACAGAACCGTTAAATGTGATTATTGCTTGCAGATTATTGGGCATTGAATATAAATGGATATGGAGAAGCGATGGACGGGGTGTAGAACCTAGTCTTGATAAGAAGAATTCTGAAACGTTTCGGAAATTGATTAAATCTTCTCAAACACATCAATCATTTATCAATCTGATTGATAAAAAAGCTGATTTGATACTTTCCGCGCGAAAAATGTCTTCAGACGAAAAAACTTACGCGGACACTTTAGGAGTCAATTTGATTGAAACCCCGATTGCCCTTGATGCTTTTATTTTTATTGTTAATCCCGAAAATTTGATAACATCTTTAACAATCAAACAAGTACAGGATATTTATACAGGTAAAATAACGTATTGGAATGAGGTTGGCGGAAATGATGAGGAAATAACCCCTTATGTTAGAAATGCCAACTCCGGGAGTCAGGAATTGATGGAGACATTAGTGATGAAAGACGCGGATATTATAGACTTACCGGAAAACTCTTTCGAGCTGATTTTTTCAATGGCGGGAGCGCTTGATATGGTCATGCACGATCTTAACTCAATATGTTACACAGTATTTTATTATAAGGAATGGATTGCAAATGATAGAAGTCCAAAAAGCATTGCTATTGAAGAAATTTATCCTGACTATAAGACTATTAGTGATAAATCTTATCCCTATGTGGCGGAAGTATATGCCGTTATCCGCTCCGACCTTGACAAATTATCAATGGCTTATAAACTTTATGAATGGATTCAAACTGAAACGGGAAAACAAATCGTTAATGAAAGCGGATATATACCTTATTATTAAAAAATATGTAAACCGGTGAAATATTTACCGATAGACATACATTTTACTTTACAGAATTTCCTAATGTTTGGTTGTTTCTATTTTTTCGGTTTCTCAAAAATATTCATATTTTAAATCCATTCCCATGGGTTTAAATAGTTGTTAGCTATAAATTGGAAGTTTTTAGGATCGGGATACTTATAAGATGTCCAGCTTTCATAGCTTTTGACTAATCCGGAAGCGTCATGCTCCGTTAAATCAACTATGAATTTCTGACATTTTTCAACTATACCGTCCGGTTTATTCGGAGCGTTTATAACGGCTGTTTCCAATTTTCGCACAGAAGGAAACAGAATTTCATTTTCTATTAAAATAAGGCGGTACAGGTTGAACACCATTCCGTTTGCGACATGATTTTTCATGAAGCCTTCCGGTTTGCAGATTTTCCAGTAATATGAATAAGACTGTTTGAGCGTACAATAAAACTTCAGTTGTTTTATTTCCGCTTCTTTTTTTTGGAATATCGGGATTTTCGCGGCAAGCTCCGGCAGCCCCGGCTGACTGCAAAAAAGCACGCGCGCGTCGGTAAACATATTCCGCATGGGTTCAGAACCGCTTGCCGCCAATTCTTCCATGTGCTGCCGCGACTCAAAATGAATATCGAAATAACCGCTTTCATAAGTGCATTTGCCGAAAATCGATTCACAATCAGCGCTGTTTTTTCTTTTTTCTTCGTAATATTCCTGTGATACAACAGCAACGCCGTCTAAATCTGAATCGGGGCGTTCCGTGCCGGTAGCAACCGATCCTATCAGGAAAAGCGCAATAATTTCAGGATTTTGACTGTAATAGGCTGTCATTTTTTCGATTGATTCCTGATGATGTTTATACATTTTTACCGCCCCTTAAAATATTTTATTCATTAATAACGTGTATATTACAATATTATAACATTGAATAATGAATAATTTTAATCATTTTTCCTATTTCATTATCATTCACAAAGATTCGCTTTGCAGTTGTGTTTCCAGCGTTATGATGGCTGTACGCATTTCTTTTGCGGTTTCCCTTGAAATGCGGTTTGCCTCAAACATTTCCTGTATTAATTCACGTTCAATGGAAAAGCCTCTTTCTACAATGACGTTAACTGAGGAATCTTTCATACTGAGGCGCGAATCAGATATTACATGATTCCTGCCTACCGCAGCCATAAGCTCAAACTCGGCTGTTAGTTTCTCCACAGCTTCCGCGTTTTCCTCATTTTTAATATCATTCAATTTCTTAAGCGCATACTGCGTGTTTGAAACAAGAATATTTTCAAAATCGACGCGCCTGTCCATTATGCCGGTTCTTTTACGGAAATTAATTGCGTGTTTTAAAAACATTAACATTCCCCTGAAAAAACCCATTCTGCCTCTGGGTTTCTGCGCGCGCGTATCTATTACATTAAGGAAATGTTCAGCTAACGCTTTATCCGCTTTTCCGGTTTCAATCAGCGCGGCTGTATTTTCTTTCATCCAAATAAAAATATGCATGCGAAGCTCTTTTTCGATTTGCGTTTCTTTATAACGTAGATTTCCGCCGTGATCCGCCGCGCTTCGTTTGACATAGTTATGAATTACAAGTTCCGTGGCAAGACGGTTTTCATCCGTAGCCTCGTTTTTTAAGCGCGAAATTACGCCCTGTATTATTTCCGAATAAGCCGCCTGTTCTTTATTGCTCAGTCTTTCTTCGGATATGCGTCTTACAAACAGAGGTAAAACAAAATTGGTGATCAGCATTGAAACAACGATAACTCCGCTTGCCAAAAGAATAATCAAATCCCGCTCCGGAAATTCCGCGCCGTTATCAAGCAGAAGGGGAATTGACATTACGCTTGCCAGTGTAACAGTGCCGCGTGCGCCTGCGAGGCTGAAAATGACAGCCGCTTTAACGGCGCTTATCGGGCTGTCCGCTTCCTGATAGGTCTTTTTACGAATTGTAATAAGCCACCACAAAAATCTTAAAATTGAGAATATAACAGTAAGTAACAGCACCGCGCCCGCAATTACAAAACCGTTTATGGAAAACGCGCCGCTCGAAATTGTTTTTAAAATATTCGGAAGCTGCGTACCGAGCATTACGAATACAAGCCCGTCCAATGTGAATGTAAGAAACTCCCACACGCTGTCCCGCGCTATGTTTAATTTAACGGTTTCCGGATTGAATTTGTCTCTCATGAACGAATGAGTTATTCCGGCCGCGAACACGGCAAGAATTCCGCTTACCGACAAAGCTTCGGCGGACATATAAATGATGAAAGGGGTTAAGATTTCAAACAGAATATGCAGGGTAACGTTTCTTATTCCCAAATTCTGAAGCCTTTTTACGATAAGATACTTTATTAATGTCATGAAATAACCCGCAAGCAATCCGCCTATGCCAAGCAGGATAAACCGAAGAGACGCCTGTTTAAGGGAAAAACTTCCGGTTGTCATCGCTATGACGGCAAACTGAAAACATATAATGCCGGAAGCGTCGTTGATAATTGATTCGCCTGATAATATGCCCATTATTTTGCGGGGAACCGCTACGCGCTTCGCGACCGCGTCAACAGCCACATCGTCTGTCGGACCAAGCGCGCCTATCAGCGCGAATGCCGCCGCAAGCGGAATGGCGGGAATGAGGAAATTTGTTAAGCGCCCTGCCGCAATTACGGTCAGGAAGACCAATATTACCGCCGCGCCTAAAATCGGTTTTCTCATTTCCCACAATGTTTTTTTGTCGGAAGTATAGCTTTCATGGAAAACAAGAGGAGCGATAAACAGCACAAAAAACAAATCAGGCTCAAGTTCAAACTCGAAACCGAACGCGCCGAACGGGATGATGGAAATAATCACGCCCAGAGCGATTTGTACAAGCGGCGCGGATAACGCCGGAATATAGCGGTTTATCAGGTTGGAAAGAAGCACCGCCGCCAGCATTATTAAAATAAATTCAAAAATGATCATAAATTATCTTTTCTTGTATTTTATGAAATTAGAGATTAAAAAAGCCCAGAAATTTTTCCGGCGCTGTCAATGTCAATTTTTTCCGCCGCCGGAACAGCCGGCAGTCCGGGCATTGTCATGATTTCTCCCGTGAGAACAACGATAAATCCCGCGCCAGCGGAAAGTTTTACGTTCCTTACCGTCAACTGCCATCCTTTGGGCGCGCCCAAAAGAGATGCGTCGTCTGAAAAACTGTACTGGGTTTTCGCCATGCAGACAGGCACTTTATCAAGACCCATTTTTTCAATCTGGTTAATCTGTTTTTGCGCGTCTTTTAAAATGACAACGCCGTCGGCGCGGTAGATTTTTTTCGCTACAGCCTCAATTTTTTCCTGTATGGAAAGATTAACATCGTAGGAGAATTCAAAATTGTTGGGCTGTTCGCAGAGACGCACAGTTTCTTCGGCAAGTTTTACGCCGCCTTCGCCGCCTTTTGCCCAAACTTCGGAAAGAACGGCATTGACACCTAACGCCTTGCATTTATTTTCTACCAGTTCAAGTTCAGCCTTTGTATCGCGTGGAAACGCGTTTATGGCGACTACCGCCGGAAGTTTGTAAACTTTTGTGATATTTTCAACATGCTGCAAAAGATTCGGCAGTCCCGCTTCAAGGGCGGCGAGGTTTTCTTTTTCCAGATCGGCTTTACGCATTCCTCCGTGTGATTTGAGAGCGCGGACAGTGGCGACAATAATGACCGCCGACGGCTTTAAACCCGCAAAACGGCATTTAATGTCCAGAAATTTCTCCGCTCCCAAATCCGCACCGAAGCCGGCTTCGGTAACCACATAATCGGCGCACTTGAGCGCAAGGCGCGTCGCCATAATCGAATTACAGCCGTGCGCTATGTTGGCAAAAGGCCCGCCGTGTATAAAAGCGGGATTCCCTTCCAAAGTCTGCACAAGATTCGGTTTAAGCGCGTCTTTAAGAAGAACCGCCATTGCGCCGTGCGCGTTTAACTGCGCGGCTGTAACGGGCTGTTCAGTGCCGTCGGTCTGTTTTCCGTAAGTGTAACCTACGATAACGCGGCCAAGTCTTTCTTTTAAATCGTCAATGCCAGAAGCAAGGCACAGAATTGCCATTATTTCGGAAGCGACGGTGATATCAAAGCCGTCTTCGCGCGGGAAGCCGTTGGCCTTTCCTCCAAGACCGTCGTTTACAAAACGAAGCTGCCGGTCGTTCATGTCAATGCATCTGCGCCAAATAATTTTACGCGGATCAATGTTGAGTTTATTGCCCTGATAGATATGGTTGTCGAGCATTGCAGCTAACAGATTGTTTGCCGCGCCGATGGCGTGAAAATCGCCGGTAAAATGCAGATTGATGTCTTCCATCGGGATAACCTGCGCCCAGCCGCCGCCTGCCGCTCCGCCCTTAACGCCGAACACCGGCCCAAGCGAAGGTTCACGTAACGCTACAAGGGTTTTTTTGCCGATCTTGCAAAGGCCGTCAGCGACTCCCACTGTGGTAGTGGTTTTACCTTCTCCCGCAGGAGTTGGAGTGATGGCGGTTACCAGAATAAGTTTGCCGTCTTTCCGGTCTTGCCTTTCCGCAAGATAATCAAGATTTATCTTTGCCTTATATTTCCCGTAGTATTCGATAAACTCCTCGGGAATTCCCGCTTTTTCCGCCACTTCCTTAATATGGAGCGCGTGTTCAGGATATACCGATTGGGCAATTTCAATATCGGAACCCATAAATTTATTGATGTTTGACATATTATGCCGCAATTATAACTTATTTTTTTATTTTGTTACAGTAGCCGGATAGACAGCCAGCGACATTTGCCGTAAAGCCGGAATAATACGGCTTGAAGGGCGCACCGAAGAATCGGTGTCAATTTGATAAATGCGGTTATTGATAACGGCGTTAATATGTTCAAAACCCGGCCTGCTCTTTATTTCGCCGATTGGGTCGGGTATGTAATTTACATTTGTAAGGATAACATCGGGATTACGTTCAATGATTGATTCCGCGCCGGGGTTGACGATCCAGTTGTCATTTCCGAAAATATTTACAGCGCCGATTACCGAAATCATGTCATTCAAAAAACTTCCTTTCCCAAAAGTGAACATTTCCGGCGCTGCCGATATTTCAAAATACACTGTGCTTTTTGTACCAATATTCGCCGCCCTTTGGCTTATTTCGGCAATTTGTACTTTCATTAAATTGATGACTTCTTCTCCTTTTTCAGGCGACTGCAAAAGATCGGCAATAAAAGCGATGTCCTGATAAATATCATCAACGCTTTTACTCATGGAAATATACACAACGGGGATTCCCATTTCACGCAGAAGGCGGAAAGGGTCTTCGCCCGCTCCGGTGGGGTTATGTCCGTTAGCGATTATTATATCAGGTTCAAGGCCGATTATCACTTCGGCGTCCGGATAGAAAAAATCCAGTTGAGGCAATCCTTTGGGAATTCCCGCAACATTCGCAGAGTGGCGGTCTATGGCGACAAGTTTGTGCGCCTGTCCCAGATCGGTAATTATTTCCGTATTTGACGGGGCTGTGGACACAATGCGGTTTAGAGGGCCGTTTATCATTACCGTAATGCCGGCACGATCAATTATTTCCCTGCCGTTATTTTTTTCACATCCTGCAGCAGAAAAAATAATAAACGCGGTTAATAAGACTTTGAAAATTACTGCCGTTATGTGCATATTAAAACGCCGTTTACAGGCCGGATATTTTCTCATTTTGCCTCCTCGTACTGCAGCCGCACACCGGTTGTCAATGTAAACCCCGGCATTGGGTATCGGTCAAATGATTCATAAGATTCATTCAGTATATTTCGTAATGCCGCAAAGATCGAGATGAACTTTCCGGTTCTTTGGTTGACTGTCGCGTTAAGCATGGTATGCGGTTTTAAAACGGTGATATTTTCCCTGCTTGTATACCGCCGGCTTTCATAGTGCGCCGAAATTATCAGAGAACCTGTTTTCCAGGGAATGTCCAGTGAAGCGCCGATTGTATGCGCCGGCATATAGGGAATTCGTTTGTCCGAGTCGTAGGTATAGCCGTAGCTCAACAAATAACTAAGCAGATACTGGTAAGAAATTGAGGGGATGATTTTTTTTATCGATCCGAATGAAACCGGAATTTCAAAATTGAGTTTGCTGTCCATGCCGAAAAAAATCGCTTCGCCGACATTTTCCGGACGCCAGAGTCCGCCGCCTCCTGAATACCAGTGAATGGAATCCGATGTCCATTGGACAAAGAAAGCGCTGTCCAGACTGAACAGTTCTTTAAAACGCCATGCTGCGCCGATGTCCCCGCCCCAGCCGTCTTCCGGTTTAAGATCGGGGTTGCCGTAAGCGCCGCCGCCTGTCCAGTAGAGGTCTTCAAAATCCGGGAATTTAAAACTGCGGAAGTAGTTGTTTTTTATGGTAAGGGAATCGTTTACGTCCCAGAGAAAGCCCAATTTTGGAATCGGCGTAACGCCTCCTTGTCCGCCTGAAGTAAACGCCGCTTTAACGGAAGAAATAATGAGAAAAGAATTTGCAGGTTTCCATTCCGCCGTTATATAAAAGCCGCCGTCCTGCCGGTCGCGAATACCCATCTCAGTTGAATCAAGATAAATGAAACGATAGTCAAAACCGCTTCTCAGAATCAAAGGCTGCCCCGCATACCAGTTCCAGCGGTTAATCAGCGTAACGCTTTGCTGCTGATGGCGGGATTCCGCCTCAGCCGGAGATATATAGTCCCGCTTTGTAAGGTAATAGACAAAGGATGCTTCAGCAGACAGATTGTCATGAAAAGCGCGCGGCATTTCAAACATAAGATTGTGGCGGGCGGACATATCCTTTTGTTTTCCCGCGTCGGGTGAAAAACCGGTGTTGGGGATATTTTTATCGGCATAATAAAAGTTGGGCGAAAAAATAAGTTTTGAATAATTTGAAAACTTCTTTATTAAAGAGGCAGTTACGCCTGCATCAAGCACTTCGTTATTATCCTTGCGGCGTATTATGCCGTATGTGTCTGAAAAGTAAAAATGATTTTCCGCCCTGTTCACGAATGTGTTAGCTGAAACTGAAAAACCGCTTCCGCCGTACGATGCCGAAAGGGAATAATTCTGAGTGTCCGCCAAATCTTCCCAATTGGGACTTTGCTTTTCATCACCTCGGTTAAAGTACCATGTCGGCAGAACAGAGAGGTTTGACACACCGGCTCCGAGTTTAAACCCGGGATTTTGTTTTTTTACCGTGATGATGTTAATGACTCCGCCAAGCGCGCCTGAAACATTGTACTTTGTATCAGAGCCGCCGTAGATTACCTCAATACGTTCAATGCCGTTAAGCCCTATCTGGTTAATGTCAAATTCCCCGTTCTGGGCGGAGTTAAGCGGAGTTCCGTCTATGAGAAACGCAACCCGCTTGGAATCAAAACCGCGCAGGTTTATATTCAGCATACTGCCGTAACTGCCGTAACGTGTAAGGTTCAAGTTCAGCGCTTCCTGTAACAAGTTTGCCAGATCGGAAGCGTTATAACGTTCAATTTCTTCTTTGTCAATAATTTTCATCTGCTGGGTTGTCTGCAAACTTCCCGTAACGGTAATTCCCTCATATTCCGTAAAAAGCGGTTCATCATCCCATGAATCAGAATCCTGTCCTTTAAGTTCACCGGGAAGCAGGAGCAGGGCAGCCAGTATAAGCAGAGCCGGAAATATTTTTCCGGCCCGAAAAATTTTAACAGGCATGGTTATTTGGAATATTCACCGTACGACATTATATATTTGCCTTCATTTCCGGCAGTAAACGCTTTTTTTGCGTTATCAAGCGTCGCTTCTTCCGCTCCGCCGTAAATATAAGCGTTTGCAATTGATACCGAAACACCCGATTTTAAATCATTATAGTAAATGCCGATAAAGTCTCCTTTAAGCGGCAGTTCCTTAATCGGATTCCAATCTTTATCGTATTCCCAATATGACGGTTTTTTTCCATCGTCATATTTAACAATGATTACACCGGCGCTGTCAGTAAAATTAGAAACATATTGGATAGTACCGACGAAATCACTGTCATAACCGGCATAGTATGTAATTTTATTGGAAGTTATAGTATAGCTGTCTCCATAATTGCTGGTCCATGTTCCGATAAGATCACTGTTTAGTTTATGGTTGTCAATAGAACCGGCAGAACCGCCGCCGCCTTCTTTACAACTGCTGAGCAAAAACCCGGTTAACAGGCAGAACATGATCATCATAACTAATATCTTTCGGGGGAAGAAAGATTGCGCGTTACCCCGCGAGGCGGAACTATGAACCGCCTTTTTTAAATTTAACTTGAAAAAAAACATGAAAACTCCTTTTCCGCAGAAAAGAAGCCTGTGGATACGGTTATGCGCAATCCGGCAAACCATTGTGTTAAAGCGAAAATTTCGTTTTAAACAGATAACGGCTTTTCACAGGCTTTTCCTCGAAGCTTGGAAAAAATGACCGGACTTGTACAAGACCGGCGTATACCAAAGTCTCCTGGCTTGAGGGCGATTTTTCCATCGGCCTTCCCGTCCGGCTGTTTAACCGCTTGTTTCAAGCGATTAAAAAACCAAATAGTGGCCGTAAATGACGGAATCTTCCCTTTCACAGTTACGGGCTAGCGGGGGATTTGGAATTCATAATTCCGCACCCCACTTCCTTTGAAATATACGTTATAAAGTTTATTATTTTTTTGGAGAAGAGTCAAGGTGAATTCGGATTAAGATGATAATTCTAAATATTTAGAGTCTGTCTATAATGTGGACACATTATAGACAGATTACTTTAAAAATCGTATTTTCGTAGCCTTGTAGCCTTTAGGCGAGAAAATACAAGGTCTGTCCGCAAAGTAACCGACTTTGTGGACAGACACTATTTAATTCCAAAATCATTATCCGTATCATTCATCCCAAAGCACAATCCGCCCTTCTTCCCGCGTCTTTGCCATATCAATAATCCGCTGGTTTGATGAGCCGCGGAACTGCAATTCAATAGAGCGGAGTTCGTGTATGTATTTTCCGTCAATCAAAATGTCTGTTGCAGATAACAAAGCCTGTATATCATCATTGGGCTCCGCGGTTAATTGTTCGTAGGTAAAACCGGTATAGGTTACCGCGTCCCATCCTATTTTATGCGCTTCAAACGAAACTTCGGCTAATTCACGGGCATGTAAAAACGGTTCGCCGCCTGAAAAAGTAACGCCCTGTTTTGTTTTCTTTTGCTGTTTTATCAGGCGGACAATCTGCCGCACGGAAAATTCTTTGCCCGCGTCCATGTCCCATGTTTCAGGATTTTGGCAGTGCGGACATTGATGCGGGCATCCTTGGGTAAAAATAACGTACCGTAATCCGGGACCGTCAACAAAGCTTTCCGGCGTAATGCCCGATAAACGCATAATTCGCCCTGTCAGTTAAATTTTTGATGTACCTGACGATGCTGAACTTCCGCAAGTTTGCTGTCATTAAAACGGTCAAGCGTGGACAAGTAGCCGGTTATTCTGCGCACACGGCTTATATTGTTACTGCCGCACTTTGGACAGGTATTTTCCTGAATGACTCCGTTAAGCCCGCAATCACAGCAAATGTCAACGGGAAAGTTCACCGCGGCGTAACCCATATCGGCTTCCGCCATTGCCCTTACCAATGATTCAAACGCCTCAAGATTATGCTCGGGGGCGGATTGTAATTCAACATAAGATATGTGCCCCGCGTTGCAGTATTTGTGGTACGCGCCTTCAATTTTTATTTTGTCCAGCGCGGTAATGCGGTATTCAACCGGCACATGAAATGAATTGGTATACCATTTCTTGTCAGTTATTCCTTTAATTACGCCGTACTTTTCAACGTCAAGCTGCGTAAATTTTCCGCTTAACTGTTCGGCGGGCGTGGCAAGCAGCGTAAAGTTCAGGCTGTGTTTTTTTGTTGTTTCATTGCATCTGCGCTGCATGTGGCTGACAATGGCAATGCCGAGCGCCTGAGCGTCGGCGCTTTCTCCGTGATGTTTGCCTGTCAAAGCGACAAGACATTCAGCAAGTCCTATGAATCCGATACTGAGCGTTCCGTGACGGATCGCTTTTTCAATCGTGTCGTTGGCGGTCAGTCCCTCGCTGTCAAGGTACAATTTCTGCCCCATTAAAAACGGAAAATCTTTTACCTTGAGTTTTTTCTGCACGTTATATCTTGTCAGCAATTGTTCAACGCAGAGGTCGATGACATCGTCAAGGTATTTCCAAAACAGAGACATATCCCTGTCGGCGCGTATGCCGAGACGCGGCAGGTTAATGGTTGTAAAAGACAGGTTGCCCCTTGAATTGGTTACTTCAGGCCCGTTGCAGTTTGCGATGACGCGCGTGCGGCATCCCATGTAGGCGACTTCTTCATTGCGGAACGGTTTATTGAAACTTGAATCCTGGAAAGAAAAAGTGGGGAAAAGCCGTTTGCAGGCAACGTGCATGCTTAATTGAAACAGATCGTAATTCGGATCGCCTTCCTCAAAATTGACATCTTCCTTGAGCTTGAAGCACACGTTGGGAAACAAAGGCGATTCGCCCTTGCCCAGTCCGTTCTCGTAGGCAAGCAAAAAACACTCAATAACCATTCTGCCCGCTTCGCTTGTGTCAGTGCCGAAGTTGATGCTGGAAAAAGGAACCTGAGCCCCCGCTCTTGAGTGCATGGTATTCAGGTTGTAAATAAACCCTTCCATTGCCTGAAAAGTCTCTTCTTTTGTGCGCTCATAGACAAGTTTTTTTATTTTTTCTTCGCCGACAGCGGATACTCCCAATTCCTCCAGATTGCTGCGTATAAGTTTTTCCTGTTTTTCTTTTTCCAATTCAACATACACCGCCATGTCTCTGTCGAAATAGGCAAAGGACTGGCCGCCGTGCATGTCATTTTGATTGCTTTGTAAAATTATCGCCGCAAGCGAGGCGGCGGTTTTTATCCCTTTCGGAGAGCGTATATAGCCGTGTCCGTTGTTAAATCCTTCGCGTAACAGGCGGTCAAGCGGGATTTGCAGGCAGGTAAGCGTTTTGCCGTACCATGACAAATCGTGAATATAAATATCGCCGTTTATATGCGCCCTTGCCTCTTTTTCAGGAAGGACTCGTTTTAAATAATAATTTTTGGAGGCGATTTCCGATATTTGCAGTACCTTTGCCGAAGGCGAATTGCCGACATTCGCGTTGTCGCGGTTCGTCTCCTGTAAAATCTCCGAAACAGCGTTCATCATCTCGCTTCGCGCGTCTCTTATTCTGGAACGGTTGTCCCGGTATAAAATGTAAGACTTGGCTTCCTTGGCGCATCCATGCTCGATTAAAACCGCCTCAACTATATCTTGAACGTTTTCTACATTAAAATTGTCTTCACTGTACTGTTGTTTAAGTTTTTTTAACACTTCCAGCGTTAATTCAATTGCCCGCTGGCGATCCGGCCCTCCCACAGCTTCAAGACATTTAAATATAGCATCGGTAATTTTGCTTTCATGAAACGATTGCGACCTTCCGTCTCTTTTTATGATTGACGAAAACATTGAAAATTCCCCCTCCGTAATAATCAAAACCCAAAAACACAGAACACAAATTTTCCTTAAGAACTTTACAGCCCCGAACTGAGAAAACTATTTAATTGTAAGACATATATTTATCAAGGTTCTACCTGAAAAGATACAAGTCTGTCTTGATACGTTGAAAGTCTATTACCTTTATTTGGGGTTGTCAAGCGATAAAAGGACGGTTTTACAGTCCGGCGGCTATGATTTAGTCGCCGAATTGTAAAAAAATACCGGACTTGTAAAACAACTGTTTGGGTTTACTGCCCAAATTTACAAGTTTTCTGACAAATCAAGTTCATGTGTCATTCTTACAGATAATCCGCAAGGTCCTGTTTGATTTGTTTTCTATCAGTCAATAGTAAAGTATTATTATTTCCGTAAGCCGTATACTCAACTGTTACTGTAATATCATTTCCGCTAATGCTGAGGAGACTATTGATTTTGAAAATACATTTAACCGATTTATTGCTGGTATCAGCAACATTAATAGCTCCGTTGATGTTGTAAAATACAGAACCGGAAGCCTTATCTCCGTTAATTGTGATATTATTTGCCCTTATTTCTCCTGCGACAACACCGAATGTTTGATAATTATCATCAGTGAAACCTTCTTTAATCTCAACTCTGGCTTTTGCCTCTCCGTTCAACGCATAAAAATCTTCTCTTGCGTCATCATAACGCGCAGTTGCATCTATATAACCTTTGATTGTCAGATACTTTATAAGATCATCATCTCCTTCAAAAAGGTCCTTTTCTGTAAAATTAAGTTGAAGTGGTTCTGTTTTTACAGCCCGGTTTGCTGTACTGCGGTTAAAGGAATAACTGTTGTATTGTTGATTGACGCTGAGAAAACTTCCAAACGGTCCATCTTCTCCAAAAATAGCATCAATAATAGCTTGTGCCTCGGCCTTTGTGGTTGCCGCACTAATGGACGAGTTCGTAAAATTCTGGATAGCTGATGCACTTGTCGGAACTGCCAAATTCACATTTTTGTCAAGTTGTACTGTGTTTGAACTTGAATTTGAATTTGAAGAGGATGTTCCGGAACTTGAACAAGCCGCCGCTAACATTGCGATTGCCAATAATATGGCAAATCCTGTTAAAATTCTTCTTTTCATAAAAAACTCCTATTTTTATGGTTTATTTTAATCGCCCAATAGGCGGTTAATTTCATGAGACAAATTAAAGCATATTGTAATATTTGTGTTTTAAAACAATGGGGGGGGGGGGGGGGGGGTAATTACTATCCGCTACATAGCGTTGTTTATTATTGACAAGCGGCGCAGTTGTTGAAACAGCAACGATTTTACCGCTGGCGGTTCTTTGATTCATTGGTAGTATTATATTATTTTGGAATAAATACGTCAAGCTGTCATTTAATGGACGGAATGTGAAAATGGATTTATACTCACTTATTGAGGGATATACATATTAAATTTGCGTTATTTTTATTAGCAGCGATACCGGCGGCTGTTTTCGGTCAGCAAACCGGAGGCAGCGTTTTAAAAAGTATTTCAGTTTTTCACGAATACAGCGCTTACAGGGAAAAAGGCGCTGACGCTCCGATGAACTGTTCGATATGGGGCGATTTTGAAACGGAAAACGGCGCTATTCCGCTTGAAAGAACTGTAACAAACGGAAGAAAGAAAGTGTACAGGTTCATGGCCGGAGGCAGCGGAGGATTAATGTTTCCGCTTCACGGCTGGGGAGCGTTTTCTCTGGAACAGTACTATGAAAATGGATTTATCGAATTCGATATAAGAGGCGCTTCAGGCGGTGAAAATTTTAACATAGGTCTGCGCTCGGATACAAGGAATGTTGTAAGGACGCATTCAGTTTCATTGGCTTCTCAGAATATTCAGGTAACAACATCATGGCAGCATGTAAAAATTCCGATTAAGACTATTGCCGGAAACATGACAGACGGCTTTAGTATTCAGAATATTACTTTGGTTGTTATTGAAGTTCCGCGAAGGCTTCAGTTTTATTTGTCGGAAATGTATATTACGTCTCCGGACAGGGAAAAACAATATCCCGTTATAAAGGTAAATCAGACAGGCTATGAGTTGAACCACAATAAATACGCTCTTGTAAGCTGTTTTCCCGGCGCGTTTGCCCTCTCGGCAAATACCGAATTTTATGTAATCAATGACAGAGGCGAAAGAAAATTTTCCGGTAAATTGCAGCAGTTGTCAAGAACCGCCGACGCGTCGTCAGGCGAGATTGTATACAGGGCGGATTTTTCGGCGCTGAATGAACCGGGAACTTATTATATCAGCATTACAAATCCGCGTATAAATGATTCTTTGAAATTCAACATCGCAAGAAATGTGTATAACGGACTTTTGGCTGACACATTAAAATATTTTTATTTTCAGCGCCAGGGCATTGACCTTGAACAAAGATACGCGGGAGTTTTTGCAAGGAAGAATCTTCACCCCGGAGACAGAACGGTAAGAAGATATTCACAGAGAAGAGAAGCCGGCGCGCCTGTCTTTGACATTTCACGCGGCTGGTATGACGCCGGCGATTTCGGAAAATACTTTCCGCCCGCGGCGTCAACCGTAACCGATCTGCTTTTTGCCTATGAACTTTTTCCGCAGTTGTTTCCTGATAATCATTTTAATATTCCCGAATCAGCTAACGGCGTTCCTGACATTCTGGATGAAATCAAATGGGAACTTGACATGATGCTTAAAATGGAAGACGGCTCTACGGGAGGTTTTTATGAAGCCGCAAACTATGAAGGCGATACAATTTACCTGATTGATACAAACGGCGTTAACGGCGCGGGCAATACAAAATCAACGATTGCCACGGCATGGGCGGCAGGAGTTTTTGCCCACGCTTATACCGTGTATAAAAATATTCCTGTTTATAAAGCCTTCGCCGATCAATGTCTTGCGGCGGCAAGGCGGGCATGGACTTATCTTGAAGCGCGTCCTAATGAACATTCATGGGTCAACGGAGCGGGCAGGAGTTATTACTACGACGCGGCGGATACTGCAAAAATAAAATTTCTTGCCGCCGCCGCCCTGTACAGAGCTGCAGGAGAAGATAAATTTCAAAAATACGTTGTTGACAATTACAGGGGCTTTAATTATTCAAGGGAATTTAACGCGTATCAGGTTGTAACAATCGGAGATATAGGGACAGGATTTTTACATTACGCAATGAGTCCGAATCCCAATTCCGCTGTTATCAGGTTTTTCAGGGAAAAATTTGAAGGATTTGAAAACATCGTTTTAAAAACATACAATGAAAAAGCATGGCCGACAGCGCTTGTTGACTGGGCGTATTTTTGGGGTTCAAACAAGCCTGTTGTCCGTATTCCTGTGGAACTTTATATGTGCAATAAAGTGTTAAATAAAGATACGGCAAAATCAATTCAGGTTTTACGGGATTCTGTCAATTATATTCTTGGAATAAATCCCCTGTCATTTTCGTTTATATCAGGCTTCGGTGAAAACAGCGTAAAAAATATTTACAGCGGGATATTTTCCAACGACAATATTTTTGAAGTGCCAAAAGGTTATCTTGCCGGAGGGGCAAATCAGTACGAGGCAGGTTTTATGTCAAATTATATGGCGAAATGTTATCTTGACAGCGACCGCGAGTGGACAACCAACGAACACGCAATCTACTGGAATGCCGCTATGGTACTGTGTCTTGCGGTTACAATTGGGACAATTGACAAATAAGGATAATCACGCTCTTAATTGATTTTTGAATGTCTATCTTAAAGAGGTATAAGCCTATTGATGATGTACCTTGACAAATACGCATCAAAATAGCACTATATTGTACAAACAGCGAAGGCGCTATGGTCTTTTATCCGGGGATAATTTTCCGAGGATTGTAGTCCGCAGCGCCTTTTTTATGATTATTAAGGACATATAATGGCCGCGTATTTGGTTTTGGAAAACGGTACTGTAATGAAAGGCGAATATTTCGGCGCTCAAGGTGAAATCACCGGAGAAGTTGTTTTCGCCACCGGCATGACCGGTTACCTCGAAACCCTGACTGATCAAAGCTATTACGGACAGATTGTTCTGCAAACCTTTCCCCTGATTGGAAACTACGGAGTTATCCCCTCTGATTTTGAAAGCGGTTCTGTCGGGGCAAGGGCTTATATTGTCAAACATCCGTGTAAAAATCCCTCCAACTTCCGGTGCGAAGGAACTCTTGACGCTTTTTTAAAAGAACGCGGCATTACAGGTTTATACGGGATTGACACAAGGGCGCTTACCAGAATAATCCGCGAAAACGGCGTAATGAACGGAAAAATTACGGCAACTCCTCCTGCGGAAGCCGACATTGCGCAGATTAAAGCGTACTCAATTGTTAACGCGGTCGTCGCCGTTTCATCGCGCTCCGTTACAAAAACTCTGCCTGCCGATTCGCCGGTGAAAAAGCGCGTGGCTCTTATGGACTTCGGCGCGAAGCGCGGCATAGCGAACGCTCTTGCGGCGCGGGGATGCGAAGTGTGGTCGTTTCCCCATGACACAAGCGCGCAGGAGATATTGAAAATGAACCCGGACGGGATCATGCTCAGTAACGGACCGGGTGATCCCGCGGAAGACGCCAACAAAGGAATTATTGAGACGCTGCGCGTTTTGCAGAAAGGCGGCGCGCCGATTTTCGGTATATGCCTTGGGCATCAGCTGCTCGCGCTGGCAAACGGCTATTCAACGCGTAAATTAAAATTCGGACATCGGGGCAGCAATCAGCCTGTCAAAGAAATATCAAGCCGGCGCGTGTACATAACAAGTCAAAATCACGGATACGCGGTTGTTGCAGATAACGGCTCGTTTGTGAACGTAAACGACGGCACTTGCGAAGGGCTTGATTACGGAAAATCTTTCTCGGTGCAGTTTCACCCCGAAGCGTGCGGCGGGCCGCTTGACACTTCTTTTCTGTTTGACCGGTTTATAGAAAGGATGGGCGGATGAATTTCTCGCAGGATAATGTTATCGCCCACTTTCAGCCTATTCTTTCCGCCGATACAAAAGAAGTATACGCATACGAAGTTCTGGGACGTTATGTGGACGATGACGGAACCGTGAAATCTTTGGGCGCTTTTTTTTCCGATCCTGATACCTCGCATGAAAAGGCTCTGGAGGTAGACAGGATTGTAAGAAGATACGCCATGAAAAAATACGCGGAAGAAAAACGAAGCGAATATCTGTTTATCAATATCAGATTGGCGTGGCTTCTGCCGTATGCTGAAAATCCGGATGAGATGTTAACTTTGCAGTTGGCAAGGGAATTCGGCATTACTCCGGAAAAACTGGTTATTGAAATTACGGAAGAAGAATTTTACGCGAGCGAGGAATATATCCGTTCGATAATTCACTACAAGAAAATCGGATGCCGCGTTGCGCTTGACGATTACGGAACGAGGGCCAGCAATATCGACAGGCTGGCGAAAATTCAGCCGGACATTATTAAAATCAATATTGATTATATTCATAACAGCGAACAGTCTTATCATTACCGTGAATATTTACGGTCTCTCGCCGCCTTTGCCGATTCTGTCGGTATCGAAGTGCTGTACGAGGGGGTTGAGACGGAGAAACAGCTTGATATTTGCATTTCCTCAAAGGGAAGGTATTATCAGGGGTTTTTAATTGCCGTTCCCCAGCCGTCTATGCGCGATGCGGTTATTAACTCGTTTGTTTTTTCCGCGTTAATCGAAACCGTTTATACCGAAATGCAGAATAACGCGATCAATGCGGAATCCTTGAGGAATTCCCTGGATGTTCAGATTGAACGTTTTCTTCATGAAAATCCGTTTGACCGCGAAAAAATAAACAGCGACGAATATTTTATTAAACTTTTCCGTGAATTGCCGGATGTTACCCGAATTTATCTGTGCAGCCGGTACGGCGTTCAGCTTTCCAATAATATTGAAAGGCAGTCGGGTGATATTGTGTGCCGCGATTATAAAAACAAAAATTGGGCATGGCGCGGATATTTCCATGAAATTATTACGGCTTTTGCGACAGGCAGAAAGAGCTGCCTGTCAAATGTTTACCGCGATTTTACGACAAAAGAGCAGATGTTCACATATTGTTATGCGATAAACGATGAAGTGTTTTTGTTCGCGGATACTATAAAAGATACGGAGAAGACTTATGCCGCTGGGTAGAACAGTAAGCACCGGAATGCCCGGTCTTGATCAGGCCATTGATCTGCTGAGGCTTGGGGATAATGTAGTTTGGCAGGTGCAGTCCATTGATGATTACCTCAAGGTTTTGGGTCCGTATATCAGGCAGGCAAAACAGGACGGGCGCAGGCTTGTCTATTTCCGATTCGGCAACCACGCGCCTTTAATGACAGATAACGAACCTTCCGTTGTCTACAGTTTGGACACTTCCGAAGGTTTTGAGCTGTTTGCCCTTAAAGTCCATGACATTATCGCCCGCGAAGGCTTAAAGGCTTTTTACGTGTTCGACTGCCTGAGCGATCTGCTTGAAAGCTGGTGTTCCGACATGATGGTAGGCAATTTTTTCCGTATAACGTGCCCGTTTTTGTTTATCCTTGACACTGTCGCCTATTTTGCCCTTATCCGCGGCGCTCACACCCACGACACAATTGCCCGCATACGCGAAACTACCCAGCTTTTACTGGATGTGTACAATGTTGACGATAAATTCTATATACATCCGCTTAAAGTGTGGGAACGGTATTCGCCCACGATGTTTTTTCCGCATCTGATTGACGGCGACAAGGCTGTCTCAATTACCTCAAGCGCGGACGCCGCGACTTTATTTTCGCGCGTCAGCCGCGGCGGACACCCGAGGGATCACTGGCATATTACCTTTGATCACGCGCGATCATTTTTAACGCGCGATGAAAAATCCCAGGAAGAAATGAAAAAGCTCCTCGCCGGATGGATTATCGGCAAGGAATTACGCATAACAGACCTCATTGTCAGGTATTTCACGCTCGCCGATATTCTGGACATAGCGGAGAGGGAAATAGGGACGGGCTTTATCGGCGGGAAAAGCGTAGGGATGCTCCTTGCAAGAAAAATTCTGGAAAGGGAAGCCGGTGATATTATACGGAATCATTGGGAGCCGCATGACTCATACTATTTAGGTTCGGACATTTTCTACACTTTCATTGTGCATAACGGATTGTGGGATTTACGGATAAAACAAAAAACCTCAGAAGGATATTTTACCGTGGCGAAAGAGCTGCAGGATAAAATGCTGCAAGGGAAGTTTCCTGATAATATAAGGGAGCAGTTTATACAGATGCTGGAACATTTCGGGCAGGCGCCCATTATTGTCCGTTCCAGTTCCCTTCGCGAGGATAATTTCGGAAATGCGTTTGCGGGAAAATACGAGAGCGTTTTCTGCGCCAATCAGGGCACGCCGGAGGAACGTTACGCGGCATTTGAGCAGGCCGTGCGCACGGTTTACGCCAGCACCATGAACGATGACGCGCTTGCGTACCGTCAGCGCCGGGGCTTAACAAATCAGGACGAGCAGATGGCGATTCTTGTTCAGCGTGTTTCGGGCAACCATTACGACGAGCTGTTTTTCCCGCACGTTGCCGGTGTCGGGAATTCCATCAATTTGTACGTGTGGGACAAATCAATGAATCCTGAAGCCGGTATGCTGAGGATTGTATTCGGGCTTGGAACGCGCGCCGTAGACCGGGTTTCCGGCGATTACGCGAAAATTGTCCCCCTCGACTGCCCGAACAGGGGGCCTCCCGTAAGCTACGGCGATGAAAAAAAGTTCTCCCAGCATAAAGCCGATGTCCTTGATCTTCTCAATAACAAGTTAACGGAAGTGCCGCTCGAGAAACTTGCGGACGGTGATTTAAAAACCGATAAAGACATTTTCTTTACAGTGGATTATGCGGCGGTAAACCGTATGCGTGAACTCAGGATTAATTCCGGCACAATTCCCAGAATATTTGATTTTCACAAACTGTTAAATGAAACAGGTTTTCCCGGATTTGTCCGCGCGGTGCTTTCTACGCTGAGTACGGCATACAACTATCCTGTGGATATTGAGTTTACCGTCAATTTTGCGCCTGACGGCGAGTTTAGATTCAACCTTCTGCAGTGCCGCCCTTTGCAGACAAAGGGGCTTGGCAGGGTTATGGAAGCTCCGCAGCCGAAACATGAGCGTATCTTTTTCTCATCGGCAGGCGATTTTATGGGCGGCAATGTCAGGCTGCATTTCGATTATGTTGTTTTCGTTAAAGCGACAGAATACCTTGAACTGCCCGATAAGGACAAGTATCAGGCGGCGCGGATAATCGGCGCCGTCAACCAAAAACTGAAAGACAAGACGGTTTTATTGATGGGGCCCGGAAGGTGGGGAACAACCACCCCGTCTCTCGGAGTTCCCGTTCATTTCAGCGAGTTATGCAACATGGCCGCCCTGTGCGAAGTGTCGTATCCGAAAGCGGGCATAGTGCCGGAGCTGTCTTTCGGAAGCCATTTTTTCCAGGACATTGTGGAGTCCGATATTTTTTACGCCGCTGTTTTTGACGGTGAGCCCGGCATTGTATTCTGTCCTGACCAGATTTTATCTTTAAAAAATTTGTTCGCGGAAATTCTGCCTGAAGAAAAAAAATGGGAATCCGTGATACATGTAGCGCAGACTCCGAATCTGATATTACATTCGGATATTACAAACCAAAAACTGCTTATTTATTGGGATCAGGAAACTGTATGAACATAAAAGGAATGAACGCTGATGCCGCTTGATAAAAACATAAAAAAAACAATGGTAATAGGCTCAGGCCCGATTGTAATCGGACAGGCGGCGGAATTTGACTATGCCGGAACGCAGGCTTGCCGCGTGCTGAGGCAGGACAATATTGAGATTGTCCTTGTAAACTCCAACCCCGCTACAATAATGACAGATAACAACATCGCCGACAAGATATACATTGAGCCGCTTACTCTTACAACGGTTAAGCGCATTATCGAGAAAGAACGCCCGGACAGCATATTGTCAGGACTCGGAGGACAAACGGGGCTTACGCTGTGTATGCAGCTTGCCCGAGACGGTTTTCTTGATAAAATGAACGTGCGCCTTCTCGGCTCTTCGCCTGAAACGATTGACAAGGCGGAGGACAGAAAACTGTTCAAAGAAACCATGCAGAACAACGGCCAGCCTGTGATACCTTCGACAATTGCAAACGATGTTGATACTGCGGTTGCCTATATTGAGATACTCCGTAAAATAAAACAGGAAAGGTCGTCACACTTGGCGAAGGAGGAGAGTGGGTATCCTGTTGTCGTGCGTCCCGCATTTACTTTAGGCGGTTCAGGCGGCGGCATCGCGTACAATGAGAAACAACTTAGGGAAATCGCGGCAAACGGCCTTTCGCTTTCTCCGATTTGTCAGATACTCGTGGAGGAATGTATAGCAGGCTGGAAGGAAATCGAGTATGAAGTGATGCGCGACCGCGCCGGAAACGTGATAACTGTCTGTTCAATGGAAAATTTTGATCCTGTCGGAATACACACCGGCGACAGCATTGTTATCGCTCCCGCCGTTACGCTGGCGGACAAAGAGTACCAAATGCTGCGTTCAGCCGCCCTTGATATTATCTGCGCGCTGGGCGTTGAAGGCGGCTGTAACGTACAGTTTGCCCTTCACCCCGACAGCTTTGAGTACGCTGTTATCGAGGTAAACCCGCGCGTCTCGCGTTCTTCCGCGCTTGCAAGCAAGGCGACAGGCTACCCGATTGCGAAAGTGGCGACAAAAATCGCGATTGGCTATACCCTTGATGAAATCATAAACGCCGTTACGGGCAACACATTCGCCGCGTTTGAGCCGACTCTTGATTATGTGGCGGTGAAGTTTCCAAAATGGCCGTTCGACAAATTTGTATATGCGCAAAAAGAACTCGGCACGCAGATGAAAGCGACAGGCGAGGTTATGGCGATTGCCGACACTTTTGAGGAAGCGCTTGTAAAAGCGGTGCGCGGCGCGGAAATTGGCCTTAACAGCCTTGATATGCCGCGTCTTGCCGCGAAATCTGACGAAGAGATTCGCGCCCTTCTTAATACGGTAACCGATGAACGCCTGTTTGTGCTGTACGAAGCGATCAAGCGCGGCGTCAGCGTGGATGAGCTTTATTCGATCACAAAAGTAGACCGCTGGTTCCTGCACGGACTGGTTAATATCAAAGCTTGCGGAGATAATTAACCGAATTGTCGAACAAGCTTAATAAATTAAGGAGAAATGTATGAAAGTTTTTTCCAGATTTGCATTAATCGGATTCTTTTTCATTTTTTTATTTTGCAGTATTTCAGGCTGCGAAAATAACAAAACTGCAGCTGCAGAAGGCGATAAAAGTAAAGATGAAAAAGATAAAGGAAATGGTTTGGAACAAGATGATGAAACCCCAATAATTATCAAAAATAATGAATTTACTGTTAACGGGAAAAGAATTTGGATTAATGGGACAAATACTCCTTGGGATAAATGGAACGATTTTGGCGGCGGTTATAATGATACATGGTGGAACGAGCATTTTGCAAAATTACATGAAGCCGGAATTAACGCTGTCCGTGTTTGGATTAACTGTAATAATGATCAAAGTGCTGTTATAATTAATGACAGCGGCATAGTCAGCGGTGTTTCCGATAAACATTGGGCTGATCTTGATAAATTCTTTAAAACGGCGCAGCGGAATAAAATATACATCATGGCGACATTGCTGTCCTTTGATCATTTCAAGAATGAAGGTTCGCGTCCGGACGCGTTAAAATGGCGGAACATGCTGCAAAACGATGCGGCTTCTGCATCATTTGTCGATAAATACACAATCCCATTTGTAAATCGTTACAAGAACAACCCGTGGCTTTGGAGCATTGATATTTGTAATGAACCTGACTGGATCTATGAAGAAGATATATGTGGAAATATTCCATGGGAGAGAATTTCTTATTTTCTGGCGCTTAATGCCGCGGCTATACATGAAAACAGCGATATTCTTGTAACAGTAGGAATGGCTTTCCCTAAATATAACGCCGACGGCGCGGGCTACGAAGGCAATAAAGTTTCCGACACTTTCCTGCAAAAATTATATCCCAATAAAAAAGCGTATTTGGATTTTTGGTCGCCTCATTATTATGATTGGGTCGGAACATATTATGGAGTGCCGTTTTATGTAAAACCAAGCGGCTCAAGACCCGGCGGTTGGGGTTTGGATAATTCTAAACCAGCGTTAATTGGTGAATGCAGCGCAAAAGGTTCTAAAGGAAAAACAATAATTTCCGATTTTGAAAATGCTTTTATCAATGGGTGGCAGGGTGTAATGCCTTGGACATCCAACGGTGTGGATGACAACGGAGATATTGATGATTTTTCACCTGCGACAAAAAATATGTTAGAGAAACACAGAAAACTTATTTTTCCGTAGATTGAACCTCTTTTTAAAAGACAACGTTTTAAACAATTTCCATAATCTCTATACCTTAATTATTTATGAATATAGCAGTAAAATATATAAAAACAGGCATGTTTCCTTCGAAGTTGGATGGAAAAAACCTGAGTTATTGAGAATTCCTGCTGCCGTAATTGCGTGTTTATAATATCTCATGTATACTGGTTACAAGGAATGTATCCGCCAATTTAAAGAGGAAAAATGTTTACAGGGGACTAGGGTATGTATGTAATCCACGTTGATAATAGCGGCTTTTTTTGCAAAGTGATGAAAGCCTTTTTAAGGGAACTGGGAGTTGAATCCGATAGTTATAATCGGGGCAATGAAGTATTAGATGTTATAGGGACCCGTAAGGTATCCTGCGTAATCACCAGTTTAGAACTTGCTGATATGACTGGTGAAGAATTTATAAGACAGCTTCTGTTCACAGGTCAAACAATGACCATTATCGCGGTAACAGGCAGCGATAATGATGTGCGGGTACAAAAACTTGCGGAACTTGGAGTTAAAGCCACTATTCAAAAAGGGGGCAACTGGAAAGAAAAATTGCGAGAATACTTCTAGTGAAATTTAATTAGAGTCTGTCTATAATGTGGACACATCGTAGACAGACTACCTTAAAAATCGTATTTTCGTAGCCTTTAGGCGAGAAAATACAAGGTCTGTCCGCAAAGTAACCGACTTTGTGGACAGACACTAATTAGCGTCGGTTTAATTGTTCAAAATAATTATTCAGATTCTTCAAGGCCCAAGTCGGCATTTGAATCTTCTTTTGGTTCTGCCGCTTCATCTTCATCTTCTGCTTTTCCTGCATCAGGCAGAGCAGGTCCGGGTTCCGCTTTCTTTTTTGCGGCTTTAACTTTTTCAGGCGGTTTAGCTTTCGGACGATGATATGATTTGGCGGTATAAAAAACTATATTTAAATATAAAACGATGACTACCGTAACGGCAAGCACCTGCCAGGAGAAGATTACTTCTTTTAACATAGCAATTACTTCTTCAGTGAACATTCCATTTATTATCGGCGATTTGCTCTTTTTGTAATAGAGGTGCGGCACAGCATGACAACAACGGTTGATTTTGATACAATGGCGCTATGAATTTAGCAATTGAGACATTAAAAACCAGAGGCTTTTTACAGCAGTGCACCAATACGGAAGGTCTTTCAAAATTGATGGATGAAGGGCCGGTTACTTTTTATGTCGGCTGTGATCCTACGGGGCCGAGTCTTCACATCGGGCACATGGTTCCGTTTTTCGCCTACAGGCATATGCGGGCGGCAGGTCATAAGGGGATAGCTCTTATCGGCGGAGGGACTGCCCGTATCGGAGACCCGTCGGGCAGAACCGAGACCCGCAGGATGCTGAACTATGAAACTCTTGATGTCAATGCCGAAGCGATTACCGCTCAGCTTGACCGTTTTATCGGTTTTGACAGTAAAACCGCTTTTACCGTAAATAACAAAGACTGGCTCGCTGACCTTAACTATATCGACTTTCTGCGCGATATCGGCAGCCATTTTTCCGTCAACAGGATGCTGAGTTTTGAAGCGTATAAAATGCGGCTGGAAACCGGTCTTTCGTTTGTCGAATTTAATTATCAGCTTTTACAAAGCTATGACTTTTTGGAACTGTACCGCCGTTACGGTAACCGCCTGCAAATCGGCGGGGATGATCAATGGGGAAATATTGTCGCCGGAGTTGAACTTATCCGCCGCATTGAGGGAATCGAAGCGTTTGGTTTGACGTTTCCGCTTGTTACTACTTCTGACGGCAAGAAGATGGGAAAGACTCTGAAAGGAGCGCTCTTTCTCGATTCTGCCGTTACCACTCCCTATGAGTTTTTCCAGTATTGGCGCAATATTCCCGATGCGGATATAGAGCGTTTTCTGCTCATGTTTACTTTCCTGCCAGCGGACGATTGCCGTTCACTCTGCGCGCCGGGCAAGAATCCAAACGAGGCAAAGGAACGGCTTGCGTGGGAAGTTACCGCTCTTATTCACGGCAAAGAAGAGGCTGACAAAGCGCTTTCCGGCGCGAAGGCGGCTTTCGGCGGGGGAGGCGATAAATCGGCAATGCCCGCCGTTGAACTTGAACGTTCCCGTTTTGAAGCGGGCTATAATATAGTAGACATTTTCTTTGATGCCGGACTTGTCTCGACAAAGAGCGAAGGCAGACGCCTTGTTGAACAGGGAGGGGCGTTTGTTTCCTCCTCGGACGGCGAACTTTCGGCAGTCGGCAATCCTGCGTCAACAGTCGGCGCGGACAGGCTGAACGCCGAAGGTGAATTGGTTTTACGCGCCGGAAAAAAGAAGTACTGTCTTGTAATTTCCAAATAAGATGACTCTCTAAAAAGTTTTTTTACCGCAGGGTATACGGAAAAATAACGTCAAAATAGTCTTAAATTCCGCAGTTTATTTCAATTATTGGACGCCTCAAGGAAGTTTTTAACGATTTCCGCCGGAATAATTTTTTTCATTTTTACTTTGACAGATTTTTTAAATGTCTATAATATATTTTTAATGAGGTAAATATGTTGAATTTTAATGATTACATTTCTAATCTTCCCGATCTTCAATATAAAAATTTTGCCATGATGGTTGATGATCTATCACATAACTGCGCGGAAAAAGACGCAATTTTATATCGTTCGGGCAGCCAAAGGGAATTTACACGCTGGAATTTTGCCAAATGGGGAGACGAATGCCGCAGAATAGCGCGCGGTCTGCTCTCTGCGGGTCTGGTAAAAGGGGATAGGGTTATTTTATGGTCGGAAAACAGGCCCGAATGGATGGCGGTTTGGATGGGAACAATAATTGCCGGTATTTGTATAGTGCCTGTGGATTTTCTGGGAACAGAGGAAGAATGTATCAATATCATAAAAATAACCAGAGCTAAAGCATTATTCTATTCCGGAAGAAAAAAGAGTTTTGCGTCTTCTCTGCCGTCACATGGCGTTTCATTGTCAGTTTCCGTGTGTATTAGCCCCGAATCCGAAAATGCTTCTTCCGGTCATGAAACCGAATACAACAGGTTTGGAAAAGACGCCGTAAATCAAGCGCTGCCTCCGGTTGAAAGCATTTTACCCGATGATCCGGCTTCCATTGTATTTACCTCAGGGACTACGGGTTTTGCGAAAGGAGTTACTCTTTCCCATAAAAATATTTTAGCCAACGCAAGCGCGGCTATCCGCATTCTTAAACCGACCAAGGATGATGTATTTATTGATGTTTTGCCGCTTCATCATACATATCCGACAACGTGTTCATTTATATCGCCGCTCGCGTTCGGCATTCCTACGGTGATCTCGGAAAAAATTGTCGGTAAGGTTGTTGTGGATGATATAAGAGACGGAAAAGTTTCGTTTCTTATCGCTGTTCCCCTTCTCTATGATAAAGTGATGGCGGCGATTGACAACGGTTTCCAAAAACTTCCGTCTATTATCCGCGGGCCTTTAAATCTACTGCGTAAAATAGCCCTTGCGGAAGCCAGAAAGGGAAATCCGGATTTCGGGCGGAAAGTTTTCCGTTTTATCCGTAAAAAAGCAAACCTTCAGTCAATTAAAATAATGGTTGCGGGAGGCGGCCCTTTGAGCATTAATACGGCGGATTTTTTTGATTCTTTTGGTTTTAACATTGTTCAGGGTTACGGTATGAGCGAGAACTCTCCTCTTATTTCAGTGAATACTCCCGCTCATAAAAGAAACGAATCTGTGGGGCTTCCTGTAAGTTATACCGATGTAAAGATTATCGATCCTACGCCGGACGGTATCGGTGAAATAGCCTGTAAATCCCCTTCCGTTATGCTGGGTTATTTTGAAAATGACGAAGCGACAAAGGAAGTTATTAACGAGGACGGTTATCTTTTAACGGGCGATCTCGGTTACCGCGACAAAGACGGTTTCGTTTACATAGTAGGACGGAAAAAAAACCTTATTGTAGGTTCGGGAGGCAAGAATATTTACCCCGAAGAAATAGAAGCTCATTTTTCCGCTTCGCAGGTTATCGGTGAAGTTCTTGTTGTCGGCAGAAAAAAAATCGGCGGGGAGATTATCTTTGCCGTAGCTGTTCCCAACTATGACTTTATCAAGGAAACTTATCCGGGCAAGGAAAACGACGACAAATTTATCAATGACCTTATTAAAAAGGAAATTGAAGCCGCCAACCGTTCATTGCCTGTTTTTAAGAAGATCAGCGATTTTACCGTGCGCAAAGAACCGTTTGAAAAAAACGCACAGCAGAAAATACGGCGTTTTATGTATAAAAGCTACGAGAATCCGTAACTTAAATTTCACTCCTGTTGGTAATAACTCTGCTGATAAGGCCGTAATTAACGGCTTCGCCGGAATTCATCCAGTAATCACGATCAGTATCTTTTTCTACCTGTTCGTAAGGATGGCCCGTTTCACCTGCTATCAGGCGGTTGATCTTCTCCCTTAATTTTTCAAGTTCATTGGCGTGTATTTCTATGTCTGTAGCGACACCGCGTATTCCTGAAAGAGGCTGGTGTATAAGGTAATGGCTGTTCGGCAGCCCAATGCGGCGTTCTTTCGGGGAGGCAAGCTGTATAATCGCGGCGGCGCTTGCGACAAGCCCCATGCCGATTGTCCAGACATCTGGTTTTATAAAACGAATCATGTCAAAAATCGCATAACCGGCGTCCGCGTCTCCCCCGGGAGAATCTATAAAAATTCTGATTGGATCGGCGTTTATGTCTTCCATTAAAAGAAGCTGGCGTATGGTTTTTTCGGCAAGCTCTTTATTTATTTCTCCGGAAATTAAAATTGTCCGTGTTTTTAACATTTTATTTGCAAACGGGTCTACGGTTAGTGTTTTCCCCTCTTTTTCGCGGTCATCATCTTCTTCCTGTATAATTGGACTCATTAATCATCCTCCGTAATAAAATTAATAATATAGATTTTTAGCATTGAAGGCAACCTTATTACCGAATATAAATACGGGGCACTCTTTTATTGATATTACAGGTTATTTCGTACGGAATAGTGCCTGTTACCGCCGCCAGAGCCGCCGCGTCCGGGGCACAGCCGCCGAAAATTACCGCTTCATCCCATCTTTGTACGTCTGTCTGCGGCCCGATGTCAACACAGCATTGATCCATGCAGATTCTGCCTGCCAGCGGGTAGGTTTTTCCTCCGATTACCGCCTGCCATTTATTGCTTGCAAGGCGCGGAAAGCCGTCCGCATAACCGACAGGCAAAATTGCGACAGTTGTATCCTGAGAGGCTGTCCATGTTCTGCCGTAAGAGACGGATTCGCCTTTTTTCACCTTTTTTATCAATACAACGGCGGTTTTCAATTCCATTACCGGTTGCACTTGAATGGGCTGAAAAGGGAAGTCCCCGCCGTTTTCCGTCTCTTCTACGGTTTTGTAACCGTAAAGCAATATTCCCGGTCTTACCATGTCGAACCATGAATCAGGGTACATTATAACCGCTCCTGAATTGGCGGCATGGACAATGCCCGGATCGATACCGGAAGCCCTGATCGCGTCTACGGCTTCCTTAAAAAGACCAATTTGTTTCCGCGTATAGGCTATGTCCTCTTTATCCGCCGAGTCGGAAACGGCGAAATGGGTGGCAATTCCCGCCAATTCAAGCCCTTTACAGCTGTTAATATACTTGGCAATGTCCAGAGCTTCTTCCGCGTGACACCCGATTCGCCCCATTCCGGTGTCAATTTTTAAATGAACAGGCAGTTTTGCCTTTTCAATAACGGCCAGGTCATTTAAAACACCGGCAAACCACTTATCAGAGATAAAGGGGGTAAGTTTTGTCTCAAGAATTTCCGGTATTTCGGCGGGATTAGTCTGGGAAAAAAGCATAATGGGCGCTTTTATTCCCTCTTTTCTTAGTTCCGCTCCTTCCTGTACTGTAGCTGTTCCAAGGCAGAAAGCGCCCGTTTCAAGGCTGGTTTTGGCGATTTCCGGAGCTCCGTGCCCGTAAGCATTGGCCTTTACCGGTACGCAAATGCGTCTTTCAGCCCCTATTCTGGCTTTTACAGCGTTAATATTGCCGGAAAAACGGTCTAAATGAACTATTGCTTTTGTTCGCATACTGTTAATTTATCAGAAATCTATTTTTTAAAAAAGTTGATTTTTGCTATAGTTTTAGGTATATTTAGTATTGAGTATGTTTTTTCGGAATACTGTCAAGATATTAACATTTTTAGCCGTTCTCGCTTTTCTTGCCGGTTGTGAGAACGCTTTTATGCCTTCCGCCGGTACATACAAATTAAACGCGCGGATTAACGGCGTACTGCTTGATGAATGTTCTTTTATTAATCCCGAAGATAAAATATACCCTTATTTTGAGGAATCTGTTTCAGATGATCCGGATGTTACCGCCCTTGTTGTTTTTTTAAAGAATTCCAACGGTGATGTTATAGGAAAAAAAGTTAAATACAGTCTTGATGAACTGGCGGAAGAGGATGAAACGCTTGTTCAGATCAGAAATCTTGACTATAACCTGCCTTCTTTCCCATTGCCGGAAAATTTCCCTGTCGGCCGGTACACAATGGTTTTACAGGTTATGGGCGGGGATGATATTCTGCAAAAAACCGAAAAAACCTTCTATAACATGGGTTATACCGTCTTTTCCTATGAAGGCATTAATGTGCATTTCCCCGGCATTACCGATAATCCTCAGGTTATCCCGAAAGAAACAATTTTAATGCTGGAAGTACAGTTGAATTTCAGCGGCAGGATTGACCCGTATATTGTATGGTACAACGGCAGAAGAAAAATCGGAGAAGGCAGATTATCGGAAGGAGCGGGATGTTTATTCTGGACTGCGCCGGACGAAAGCGGCTTTTTCTCGATACGCGCCGAAGTGTTTCCTGCGGACAATTATTACGGCCTTGCGGGGTATCAAAAGGAAATTGCTCTTCTTGTTTCATCCAAAGCGACTGATGCGCATCTTCTTTCGGGGAATAGCGCCCAGCTTGTACACTGGTATGTTTTTGAAGGCAATCTGAACGATTCAAAAATGAAAACCTCCGCGGAAAGAGCAATTAAATCTTCCGGAAATAAAAATCCCAAATGGATACCTGTTAACGGAACTTACGGAATTGCGGCCGGTCCGGATAACATATACACGCTTCCGAAAATTTCCATTTCAGATTATGAAACTGAAATTTGGCAGGCTGTCTTCCGTTTTATGCCTTTGAGCGAAGGGCAAATCTTTTCCGTATTGTTTGAGGATTATCCTGATGTTTCAATGAAGTTAAGTATGGAAAATAAAAGTCTAGTTTTAAGACTGACTTCCCCTGAAAACACGGTTTCGCAGACTGTCAGAGTTCCTGAAAAAAAGACCTTTATTACCGCGGGTGTAAATTTTTCCTTTCTTCCGGATCGAATATCGGCAAAAGTCAACATTATCGAAGATTCTGTTGAAGAGGGTGAATTAGCCGTAAGGCCTATTTTCCTTGAAACCGGAGTTAAAGACAATTTTCAGATTTTACTCGGAGAAAAAAACAGCGCGGCTTCCGCAAGCCGGAATAACGCGCAATATACCGCGGTTTGGGATGAGTTTGCCCTTTACAACGCGCCGTCAATGGAAGCTCTTACGGAAGAAATTAAACAATCGGCAGGCTATAAACATCCTAAACAGGATACCTATATTTCATATTAATTAAAACTTGAATTTAAAAAGGTTCTGAAATGGAATCAGTCTTACAATGGGGTCTTGATTTTATCAGGATTGTTCAAAGTATCGCAAATCCCTGGCTCACATTTTTTATGAAGTTAATTACGTCAATCGGGAGAGAACCGGTTTATTTGGCGTTTCCCGTTATATACTGGTGTATAGATGAAAAAAAAGGACTGTGCCTCGGTCTTGCCGTTTTCATATCAATGTGGATTAATATATCGTTTAAATATTTGTTAAACCAGCCTAGGCCTTTTTTTGAAGGTTACGATCCCTCGCTTGCCATGATAGGCGAAAAATTGGGCGGGCTTCCTTCAGGTCATGCCCAGAATACTTTGGTATTACTGTTTATAATCGCTTCATGGCTGAAAAAGAAACTGTACTATGTATGCGCTGCTTTTTTATGCCTGTTAATAGGATTTTCTCGAATTTACCTTGGAGTGCATTTTCCGACAGACGTTTTAGCCGGATGGATTCTAGGCGGTATTATTCTTTGCGGTTATTTTTTATTAGGTAAAAAAATTGAGGAGCTTCTTGTAAGAGGAGGCTTCCGCGCCGCCATGATCGCGGCAGCCGCTCTTTCCTTTATTATGATCCTCTATCTGCCCGGCAGAGAATTGCTCTTGCCCGGCGGGATAATACTTGGACTTGGCACGGGATATTGTTTAAACAAACGGTATATAGGTTTTTCAAGCAATGCGTTATCGGGAAGGAGCGGCTTTTTAAGGAATATTACGCTTTCCGTCCGGATTGTTGTGGGGTATGGCGTATGTCTTTTAATTTATCTTTCCTTCAATAAATTGATTCCGCAAAACATAGAAAACCAAAATCTTTACGGGTTTATCCTGACATCTGCCGCGGGTTTTTGGGTTTCCGCCGCTGCGCCTTGGGTTTTTATCAAACTGCGTCTTGCGGACGCTAAAGCGGCATGAGTGGAAATAACGGCGTCTACGGCGATGAATCCCCAATCGCCGCCTTTGCGACCATGCCCGGTAACAGCGCACTGACTTTAATTCGCTGTTCCGGAAAACGTTCAATAGAAATAATTTCTTCTGTTTTTAAGCCCGCAAAAATAAAAGACGCCGCCGGAAATACGGTTGTTCACGGCTGGATTGTTTCAGCCGACGAAAAAATAGACGAGGTTCTTGTATCAGTGTTCCGCGCTCCGAAAAGCTACACGGGCGAGGACAGCCTTGACATCTGCTGCCACGGCGGAAATACCGCCGGGAAAGCCGTTATGCGCACATTGAACTTCGCCGGTTTCCGCGATGCGCTTGCGGGCGAATTTACATTCCGCGCGTTTATGAACGGAAAACTCGATTTTACAAAAAGCGAATCCGTAATGGAGCTTGTATCCGCCAAAACCGAAACAGGCCGCCGTCATGCGTTGGAGCGTCTCTGCGGCTCTCTTCTGGAAGAAATCGATGCAATTAAAAAATCGCTTGTTCAGGTTCTTGCCGCCGCGGAAATTTATCTTGATTATTCGGAAGATGAAATAGGAACCGATACGGATGAAGCGGCGGGCAGGCTTCCAAACAGGGACATTGCGTCTCAGGCGCTTGAACGTCTTAAAAAATTGTCCGCTTCATGGCAGCTTGAACGGCTCTATCAGGAAGGAGTTACGGTAGTCATAGCCGGACGTCCGAATGCCGGAAAATCCAGCCTCTTTAACTCCCTCTTAAAAGAGGATCGTTCAATTGTTACGGAAATTCCCGGCACAACACGCGACTGGATTGAGGCGTGGGTTTCTTTTAAGGGGATTCCTGTCCGCCTTGTCGACACCGCGGGTCTCAGGGACACAGGGGATTCTGTGGAAAAAATAGGGGTAGAACGCAGCCGTAAACTGATTGATGAGGCGAATCTTGTTCTGTATTTAATAGACGGAGAACAGGGCGTTACGAAGGAAGATGCGGATTTTTCCTGCAACAGGCGGCTTTTTGTCTGGAACAAGGCCGACATTGCGCCGTTAAGGGAAGCCGTCCTTCCGCGCGGTTTTGAATTTGCAGCTAACAGCGTTGTCAGCGTAAGCGCGAAAACGGGCGAAGGCATTGCCGAACTAACATCCGCGGTTGTTTCGTGGATTTCGCGGCTTGAAGGTTTGCAGCAGGATTATGCGCCTGTTTCTCTCGGCACTGAACGCCAGAAAACTCTTGTCGATTCCGCCTGCCGCGCGCTTGAAGAAGCTTTTGATCTTGCGGACAGAGAAGAACCGCTGGATTTAATCGCGCCTCTTTTAAGGGAAGCGGTGAACTCTCTCGCTGAAATAACGGGAGAAGTTTCAACCGCCGACATTCTGGAAGAAATGTTCAGCCGTTTCTGTGTGGGGAAATAACAAAGGATTCTGTTATTGACACACGATTTCTGATGTATTAAAATTTTATATATTTCAGGAAAATCTTATGAAAAATGAAGCGGAAAACGTTAAAATAAAAAGCTCTCCTTTGCTGCCGCTTCTGATAATTGTATCAATATTATTTCTTGTATTGCTTGGCGGAGTTGTATGGATAGCCGCAAGAAAACCTTTAATTTTAAAACAGATAATAGAAACAAATGTCAGTACCGTTGTAAAGGAAATATTACCCGCTTCCGAATATGTATGTTTGGTTTACAATTACCAGTCAATTACCCAAAGATCATATAATCCCGGAAATTTAATTAACGCCCGCAATATTCTGATTGTTCTTGACGGAACAATTAAACTTGGCTTTAACTGCGAGGACATAACGGTGCAGCAAAACGAAACAAGCCTGATTCTTTTTATGCCTCAAATAAAAATACTTGCTCATGAACAGTATCCTGAACGCGCAAGAACCTACGATTTGGCGGGGGGCGGCATCTTTCCGCGTTCGATAAGGCCCCAGGAGATACTTGATTTGCTCGGAGATTCAAAACTTGATCAGGAAAAGCAGGTAGAAGAAAACGAAGAACTTAAAAAACAGGCCAGAGATTCAACAGAAGCGTTATTTAGACCTTTGCTGGAATTGAATCCTTCGATTAGAGAAAAATATTTAATTATTTTTAAATGGTAGTCCGTTATGGATTACGACTGTATTGTTATAGGAGCGGGGCACGCCGGAATTGAGGCGTCTCTTGCAGCGAGCCGTCTTGGTTTTTCAACTCTCCTTATCACTCAAAATCCCGACAGAATAGGCGCGCTTTCCTGCAATCCCGCGATTGGCGGACTTTCAAAAGGAAATCTTGTAAGAGAAGTTGACGCTCTCGGCGGAGAGATGGCAAAACTGATTGACGCGTCAATGATTCAATATCGCATGCTTAACCGTTCAAGAGGACCGGCTGTTCAGTCGCCCAGAGCGCAGGCGGATAAGCACGCGTATCAGGCGGCTGCCAGATCAGTTCTTGAAAAACAAAAAAACCTGACAATCTTTATGGATACTGTAACGGAATTATTAATTGAGGGAGAAGCCGCCGCTTCTTCTCCCGCGAAAATTTGCGGAGTAGTTACGCAAAGAGGGCATCGCATCAGTTCGCGCACCGTGATTCTTTGCGCAGGTACTTTTATGGAGGGGAAGATTTTTATAGGAGAGTATGACGCTCCTAACGGGCGGCTTGGAGAAGAAGCGGCAAGAGGGCTTGGCGCGTTTTTGCGGCGGTTTGGTTTTCCGGTCGGGAGGTTAAAGACGGGCACTCCCGCGCGGATTACAGGCGATTCATTGGATTACTCCGTAATGGAAAAGCAGGACAGCGAGGAACTGCGCCCTTTCTCTTTTTGCGCGGATTCCGTTACAGGAAGACCGGCTGTGCCCTGCTGGATAACTTACACAAACGCAAAGACCCATGAAATTATCAGGGCAAACATACACCGTTCACCTTTATACGGCGGTAAAATTACCGGAACGGGAGCGCGTTACTGTCCCTCCATCGAAGACAAGGTTATCCGTTTCCCTCAGCGTGAACGCCACCATATTTTCATTGAGCCTGAAGGCCTTTCAACTAACGAAATGTACATGAACGGAGCATCAAGTTCTTTGCCGGAAGATGTACAGTACGATTTTATTCACAGTATTTCCGGCCTTGAAAAAGCGCGCATAGTGCGTCCTGCCTATGCGGTGGAATACGATTACATCGATCCGCTTGATCTTTATCCGTCTCTTGAGTCAAAGCGCCTTAGCGGTTTTTTTTCGGCGGGACAGACAAACGGTTCGTCCGGCTATGAAGAAGCGGCCGCTCAGGGAATAATCGCCGGTATAAACGCCGCGATGAAAATGCTTGAGCGCCCTCCTATAATTCTTGGTCGCGCCGAAGCCTACATCGGCGTTTTGGTGGACGACCTTACCACTCTCGGAACAAAAGAGCCGTACCGTATGTTTACAAGCCGCGCCGAACACCGTCTTGTTCTGCGCCACGATAACGCTGATACAAGGCTTACGCCAAAAGGGCGCGGCGCAGGCCTTGTGGATGACATCCGCTGGGAACGTTTTCTTGAAAAAACAAAAACGTTAGACGCCATTACCGAAATGCTGGCAAAGCGCGGTTTGTCCGTTTCTGCGGCTGACGCCGCCTTCGCCTCGTGTCCTGCGGAACTTGTAGAGAGGGCTCTTTTGGATATAAAATACGCGGGCTATATAGAAAAGGAAAAACGCTTTGCCGCAAAAGCCGCAAAAATGGACGTTATTAAACTTGATCCAAATACCGATTACTTCGCGATTAACGGGCTTTCAGTTGAGGCAAGAGAAAAACTTCAATCTGTAAAACCGCTCAATGTAGGGCAGGCGGCGCGGATTCCGGGCGTCCGTCAGGGAGATATCGCCGTGTTGATTATTTTGGCGCGTTCAGGAAAAACAAAAGAGGAGGTTTCCTGACGGAGCGCCTCCTCTTTATTTCAGTTTTAATTCAAACTTAAATTAAAGGAAAAATTTCTCGATATACCCAAATATAAATATGACCAGCACCATCAGAGGCAGAATCCATGTTAAATATGTGCGCATAACTGCCGGGAATTTCAAGCCGTTGCCTGTGTCCGCTTCCTTGATAAAGTTATCCCAACCCCAGCCTTTCTTGGACACCGCAAAGAGCAGGTATACAAGCGCTCCAAGCGGAAGCAGGTTGTTGGAAAGGATAAAGTCTTCCAGATCAAGGATGCCGCTGCCTTTTCCCATTGGCTGAACGCCGGAGAGAATATTAAAACCAAGAGCGCATGGCAGCGATAAAACGATAACCACGCCGAGGTTTATAATACAGGCTTTTAATCTGCTGCAATTAAAAATGTCCATTGCAAAGGCGATAATATTTTCAAAAACCGCGACAACTGTTGACATTGCGGCAAACGACATGAACAGGAAGAACAATGTGCCCCATAACCGTCCCAGTGTCATTGCGTTGAAAATGTTCGGCAGTGTGGCAAAAATCAATCCGGGACCCGCTCCGGGATTTACTCCGAACGCAAAACAAGCCGGGAAAATCACAAGACCGGCTAATAAAGCGGCCGCTGTATCAAGTATAGTTACGGTAATGCTTTCACCGAAAAGTTTCTTATCGCGTTTAAGGTAACTTCCGAAAATCGCCATGCTTCCTATGCCGAGGCTTAATGTGAAAAACGCCTGTCCCATTGCGGCATATATTACTGTCCAAACTCCGTGCTGTTGGATCGCTTTCAAATTCGGTTTTAGATAAAAAGCCAATCCGGCTCCGGCTCCGGGAAGAGTTACCGCGCGAATTACAAGGAGGAGCAGAATCACATACAGCATGGACATCATTATTTTGGTAACTTTTTCCACGCCCTTTACAAGTCCGCCCGCGCAAATACCGAAACCCAGAATACAGACTGCAATCATCCAGATCACCATTGACGAAGGACTTGAAATAAATCTTCCAAAGGCTTCTCCCACTCCGTCAGGGGTCAAACCGGCAAAATCGCCTTTGGCAGTCTTTACCAAATATGCGACCATCCAGCCGGAAACCGTAGTGTAGAACATCATTAAAATATAATTCCCCGCGATGGCCGCCCATGAAAAAAGGTGCCATCTGCTCCCCGGCTTTTCCAGTACATGGAACGATCTTGCCGCGCTTTTTCCGCTGGCTCGGCCTACGGAGAATTCCATAGTCATTACCGGTATCCCGAATATTATTAAAAACAGGACATAAATAATGACAAACAATGCGCCCCCATATTGACCGGTAATGAAGGGAAAGCGCCACACGTTTCCGAGCCCAATTGCGCATCCGGCGCTGAGCATCAGGAATCCCAAACGGGATGATAATTTTTCTCTTTCCATAGAAAAAAAATGACATTTTCCTTAATTTATGTCAATGGTTATGAAAATCGGCGGTTTCCTATGTATAGTTGTTTAAAATAAATAGACTTAATTTTTTTCCCATTATTATATACACTGTATTCAGGAGCGAATGTTTTGATTCAACTTGCTGTTTTTCTGGGCAATCCGGGGAAAAAATATGTCCGCAACAGACACAATGCCGGCCGGATGCTTGCGGAATTCCTGCCTTTTTTTCATTCTCTCCTGTGGCAGAAAAAATACAAAGGCCTGTACGCTTCCCATAACGGCAGTCATTTTCTAATGCCGGAAACCTATATGAATCTTTCAGGAGAATCTGTTTTTTCGGCGGCGGCTTTTTTTAAAATTGATATTGAAGATATTATTATTGTTCATGATGAGTTGGAACTTCCCGTCGGCTGCATTTCGCTAAAATTTTCGGGCGGTCTCGGCGGACATAACGGACTTCGTTCAATGAAAAAATGTTTTGGGAACGCGGATTTCTGGAGGTTGAGAATCGGCATCGGCCGCCCCGATTCACGTAAACCCGGCGAGGGAGGACCGGCAGGGAGCGGGGAGGGAATTATCGACTGGGTTCTCTCTGATTTTTCTGATAGTGAGAATGAAGAGCTTGTTCCCGTTCTTAATGCCGGAGCCGCCCTTTTACAGCAGACTTTTATATGTGATCCGCAGACTTTGCTCCCTGAATGGGCAAAAAAGAAAATTAAATCCATAATAAAGGAAACTGAACAAAATGACAGTGAATGATGCGTTCAAGGCGTTATACGACACCGTAGTAAAATTGCGCGGGCCCGGCGGGTGCAGTTGGGACATTGAACAAACCCCCTCATCATTGCGCGGCGCGTTGATTGAAGAAACCTACGAATGCCTTGAAGCGATTGATGAGAATGATCCGCCTCATGTTGCCGAAGAGCTTGGAGATTTATTTCTGCTTGCAACAATGATCGCCTATATGCACGAACAGGAGGGTAAGTTTACAGTTGCCGACGTGCTGGAAAATGTAAATGACAAATTGATCCGCCGTCATCCTCATGTATTCGGTGACGTTAAAGTAAACGGCGTAAAAGATATTCTCGACAATTGGGCGGCAATTAAAGTAAATCAGGAAGGGCGCAAACCAAAAGATTCAATACTTGATGAAGTAAGCTCCGGCCTTCCTCCTGTGGATCGCGCTTTTAAGCTCCAGAAAAAAGCGGCAAAACTTGGTTTTGACTGGCCGGATGCTGAAGGAGTAACCGCTAAAATCCGGGAAGAACTTGAGGAAGTGCGGGAAGTATACGGAAACGGCGTACATTCTTCCAACGGAGAAAATGAAGGCGGCAATAAACTTGAAGAAGAACTCGGCGATTTGCTTTTTTCTGTCGTTAACCTGTGCCGTTTTTTGAAAGTTGAACCTTCTGTAGCCCTTCGCCGAACTAATGCCAAGTTTGTCGATCGGTTTAAATATGTGGAAAAGAAAATGAAAGAATCGGGACAGGAAATGAAAAGTGAAAATCTTAATGTTATGGAAAAATTCTGGAATGAATCAAAAACCAAAAAATAAAGGAATGTAGAAAATGGCGGAAACACGCAGTAAAACAAAAAAATTCGGTATTTTAACAGCGGGCGGAGATTGTCCTGGTCTTAACGCGGCTATCAGGGGCGTATGCCGTGCGGCTCATGATCGTTATGATATGGAAATTGTCGGTATTGCCAACGGTTTTAAAGGTCTCATCTATGATGATATAAGAATTCTTAAACCTATAGATTTTTCCGGAATTTTAACAAGGGGCGGAACTATCCTCGGTTCAAGCAGGGAGAAACCTTTTGCGAATCAAGATAAAGATGAAAATATAATTGATAAAGTTTCAGCTATTAAAGAGACATATTCAAAACATAAACTTGACTGTTTGGTAGTGCTCGGAGGAAACGGGACAAACACCACAGGCTATAAGCTTTCCCGTGAAGGGCTCAACATAATCGGGCTTCCTAAAACTATTGATAACGATATTTTCGGCACTGACAAAACATTCGGTTTTGATTCGGCACTGGACATCGGAACTGATGCGATTGACCGGCTGCACTCTACCGCGCAAAGCCACGGCCGCGTCATTGTAATAGAACTTATGGGACACAAAGCGGGCTGGCTCGCGCTTTACGCCGGAGTCGCAGGCGGCGGAGATATAATTCTTCTTCCCGAGATTCCCTACGATATTAAAGTAATCGCCGATCATCTTGAACAGCGTGTAAAATCGGGCAAGACTTTTTCAATTGTAGTTGTAGCGGAAGGCGCAATGTCAAAAAAAGAAGCCGAGATGGAAAAGAAAGACAGGAAAAAATACCGTCTTGAAAACGGTCCTTCTGTCGGTTACCGCGTTGCCCGTGAAATTGAGGAGCAGGCAGGCATGGAAAGCCGCGCTACCGTTTTAGGTTATGTACAGCGCGGCGGCATCCCCAGCGCCTCCGATCGCGTCCTTGCAACCAGCTTTGGCACCGCGGCTGCGAAACTTCTCGCGGACGGCAGATACGGCCGCATGGTTACGCTTGACGGAAACAATGTCGGTTCTGTTGACCTAAGCATCCCCGAAGGCAAGGTGAAAAACGTTCCCATCGATCATTACATGATCGATACCGCCAAAGCCGTCGGCACCTGCTTTGGCGCCGAGTAACGCACCGCGAGAAGCGGTGTAGATGAAAAACTTAATACGGCGTGGCGCAAAGTAAACTTTACAACGATGAATAACGCGCTTCGGCTTTAGCCGGAGCAGCGCGCCCGGGGCCGAGTAACGCACCGCGAAGCGGTGTAGATGAAAAACCTATCACGGCGTGGCGCAAAGTAAACTTTTCAACGATGAATAACGCGCTTCGGCTTTAGCCGGAGCAGCGCGCCCGGGGCCGAGTAACGCACCGCGAAAGCGGTGTGGATGAAAAACCTATCACGGCGTGGCGCAAAGTAAACTTTTCAACGATGAATAACGCGCTTCGGCTTTAGCCGGAGCAGCGCGCCCGGGGCCGAGTAACGCACCGCGAAAGCGGTGTGGATGAAAAATTCTTCACGGCGTGGCTGGGTGAAACCTTAAGTTCGACGGCTTTCCCGTCCATTTGTATAACTGAAGTTTTCCCCAATTGGCGTGAATATGTAAAATGTATTTGCGGTTGTATCCTATGGTTTTGACCGGTTAGTTAAGAATTTCGGTCTTCTTTTTTTCTGCTTTTTGATATTTCTTGCTTATTTCTCTTGTTAACGCTTTTTTCCCCGCATTGATAACCTCTTTTGTCTTTCCGAACCTTCCTTCGGATAAGCAAATTTGGGTTATATTTTTATTTTGAAGCATTGTCCCTTTCGGTTAGATTTCTTTTGAGGCAATTCGCCCTATTGCTAAAAACCGCTCTTTTTACTAAAATTACCTATGATGAAAAATAATTTCTTTATCTTAAAAATGGGAATTGTTCTGTTTTCTTTAGTTATATTGAATTTCAACCTGCTTTACGGTCAGGAAATAATCACTGCCGGGAAATATCTGGAAATGGTGTCGGAAACTTACGGCAGTATCAGGGATTATGAAGCGAACATTGCCATACGTTCCGGCGGCAGTGATATGACAGGACGCGTAAGTCATCTGTCGCCTTCTTTCTTGCGGATTGATTTTACACGGCCTGCCGATCAGGTGATTGTTTTTAACGGCGAATTGCTTACAATTTATCTTCCCGAATTCAGGGCGGTTTTAAATCAAACTGTCAGCCAGAGCAGAAGGCCGGGCGCTGCGGGAGCGGGAATGGCAAGCGCGCAGGGACTTACCCTGTTAAGGCGCAATTATGTTCCTTCCTTTGTTACAGGCCCCAACCCCGAGCCGCTGGACGGTAATTCCTCGGAAAGAGTGGTAAAACTGCGCCTTACAAGGAGTTCTGTTGCTGAAGGATTCAGGGAGATAATACTCAGCGTTAATCCCGAAACAAAATTGATCCGCAGAATTGAGGCGCGGACATTATCAGAGGGAGAAGTGCGCTTTGAATTTACAAATGTAAGAACAAATCAGGGGATTCCGGAACAGCGTTTTATTTACGATTCTCCGGCTTCGGCGAATATGTACAATAATTTTTTATTCAAAGATTCTGATTAAAGCGCAGGAAAGGGTTTGATGGAATCTCTGGGAGAAAAATTACGAAACGCCCGTGAGGAGAAAGGGCTTAGTATCAGTCAGGTAAGCCGTGATACGAATATTACAATCCGTTACATAGAAGCTCTTGAAAACGAAAATTTCAATGTTTTTCCCGGAGAGCCGTATATAGTCGGTTTTTTAAAAAATTACAGCGCGTACCTTGAAATTGATGTTCAAAAAGTAATATCGCTTTACAGGGCAATCCGTATACAGGAACAGCCTGTTCCTGTGGAACAGCTCCTTCTTCATCCTCCGAAAATTCCCAAATTTATCCTTCCTATGATATTAATACTCATTGTTCTTGGAGCAGGCGGCTGGGGAATTTTCAATTTGATTGTAAACAGGAAAAGAAATCCTTCTCAAGGTACAACCGCCGGACGCACTCCTGTTGAATATTTAATGGACAGCAATTCCCTGGAAAAGCGCCTGTATAAAAACGATTCGGTTTTAATCCCGCTGAATAACGATATGTATAAACTGGAATTGTTCAATCTCGGCGAAGCCATAACGATTCGCACTCCGGGAGGTTCGGTAATTCTTGATTTAAGCCAGGAAGCTAACATTGATCTTGATAACAACGGGATTCCGGAGTTACGCATAACGGTGGCTGATTTTGCCAAAAACAACCCCGATATGGGAGCTTTGCTCCACTTTTTTCTCTCAGATTCAACTATTGCGTTGGACGAAGCCGAATACAGCGCTCTCTATTCGAATAACGCGGTAAACACTACAATTATCCCCGCGTCTCCAAGCGCATATCCGTTTACCTTGCAGTTAAATTTCACAGGGTACTGCATGTTTCGCTGGGAAATCCTCAATGAAAGAGATCGCGGAGGCAAAAATCAAAATTATTTTCAACGCTCGGATGAGCTTAATATTCAGGCTCAAAACGGCATAAGGATATGGACATCCAACGCGCAGGCGGCGAAGATTCAGGTTATCGGCGGCGGACGGGTTTTCCCGATAGAAATCGGAGCCGCAGGCGAAGTTGTTGTCGCCGACATCCGCTGGGTTATAGGTGAGAATAACCAGTACCGCCTTGTATTTATAAGATTGGAAAGTTAAATCCCTTTGCGTTATTTCCTTGATCCGTTCGGCTGCGTAAAAAACCAGGTTGACGCAGAAAACATGATGCACCGTCTTGAGAAAGCGGGATGGGAAAATACGTCCGCCGAAGAAGCGGATTTGATAATTATAAATTCCTGCGGTTTTATTGAAAGCGCAAAAAAAGAATCGATTGACGCGGTGCTTGAATGGCGCGGCATCTACCCCGAAAAGAAAATACTTCTCGCCGGCTGTCTTGCGCAGCGTTATGCGAAAGAACTCGCGGACAGCCTTCCAGAGGCGGACGGTTTTTTCGGGCTCGAGAACATTGAGCGGATTACACAAGCCGCGGCAGAAACATTGAATATTTCCGCTTCAGAATCCGCAAACGCTGTCAGTTTTCAGGCGGGAGAGCGGCCTCTTCTTTCTCTGCCGGGCTCGGCTTATGTAAAGATAAGCGAAGGGTGCAGCAACTGCTGTTCTTTCTGCGCCATCCCTCTTATCCGGGGGAAACTTGTCAGCCGTGAAATTCCTGACATTGTTGACGAATGCCGTACCCTTGTTAAGCGGGGTATAACGGAATTATGCATTATAGGACAGGATACCGGAGCGTTCGGAACTGACGTTTCTGCCGCCTCGAAACTGCCTGAACTGCTTGAGGCGATTTCCACAATTGAAGGGCGTTTTTGGGTGCGCCTTTTATACATTCACCCCGATCATTTTCCTCCGCGAATATTAGATTTAATGGAAAAAGACACGCGCTTTTTACCCTACTTTGACATTCCCTTTCAGCACGCATCGCCTAAAATACTGCTCGCGATGAACAGGAGATCAAACGCGCAGCAATACCTTGAACTGCTAAAAACTATACGCGGACGGCTGCCGAACGCGGTTATACGCTCAACTTTCCTGTTGGGTTTTCCCGGTGAAACGGAAGATGATTTTTCCCAACTGCTTGATTTTCAGGAAAAAGCATCTCTGGACTGGCTTGGCTGTTTTACATATTCCAGAGAGGAAGGTACGCCGTCTTATTCAATGAAAGAACAAGTGCCGAAAAAAACCGCGGTAATGCGCAGGAAGATAATCGAAAAACGTCAAATACCTATAACTGAAAAAAACATGGAACGCTTTACAGGTCAAATACTGGAGATATTAATTGAAGAACAGATCGATTCCGTTACAGGTGAAGAAAAATTTCTGCTTGGGAGGCTTTACTGTCAGGCTCCGGAAATTGAAGGTTCGGCGGTAATCGTCGGCGCACAAACGGCAGGAATAAATCCCCGTTTAGGGAATCTTACCCAATGCAAGGTAATCGCCCGGCGCGGTTTTGATCTGGAAGTCAGGCTGCTGTAAAGCTGTCCTAAAAGTTAAATAACTTTCAGGACAGTTTTATCGTTTTTATTAGAACCTGAATCCTACTGCCAAGCCAAAGTCAAGTTTGTGCTTGAAGGTTCTCAGGTCTTTCGTGTCTTTTTCTCCTTTGCTTCGGTTTAAATCAATGCCCCAGAGTAAGTTTGGGCGCACATAAATCTTATCGGTAAGGTTAAAATCAGCTCCAACGCCTAACTGTAGAATTAACATATCAGAATCAGAGGCATTGTCTTGATCCGCTCTTTTAAACGTTTCACTGTCATCGCCCATTGACATTTTCATGCTCAAAAGCATGTTGTATTCAAAACCCAGCATGGGAAACAGTGTAAAACCGCCCATATCGACTGGATATTTTCCCAAAACGCCGAGTGAAAGGTAAGTGCCTGTTATATTCATCGTTTGTTTTTTATTACCCATGTCGAATTCCTCCGAATTACCGCCGATAAACATGCCCGCTTTAACCATAACATAGGTTGCGTCAAAGAAAGCATTGAAACCGACGCCGACTATGGGCTTGGGATTATCAAAATCAGCATCAGGATGTGAATAAGATGTCATGTGTACACCGAAATTACCGCCAACCCCGGCGCTCATTCCTACTTGGGCAAAAGCTCCTCCTACGGCAAACACCGTTATGAGAAGCATTAATACTATTTTCTTTTGCATTTTTCCTTCCTTTTTAACCTTATCGGTTATTTCTTTAAATCTTACTTTATTTTAGTTTTTATTTCAATTAATTGCCAATACTTTAACTTAATTTTTATTATTTAATACCTAATATTTGTTATTTTTTTTATTCCTGACATTTTACCTCCATTCTGTTATCATTTCTCATGCCCGAAATAACCCCTCCCTACCTTGAACCGCTCAATCCCGAACAAAAACAGGCCGTTCTACACACAGGAAAACCGCTTCTAATACTGGCAGGGGCGGGATCGGGCAAAACAAGGGTAATTACTACAAAGATTGCGTGGCTCATCAGGGAACAGGGAATGGAGCCGCGTTCCATTCTGGCGGTAACTTTTACAAACAAAGCGGCAAGGGAAATGGCGGAACGCGCAAAATTGATTGATCCCCGCGCTTCTGACGCGATGCTGAGGACTTTTCACTCTTTCGGGGCGTGGTTTTTAAGGCGCAACGGCGGTTTTGCTGGTCTGGATTCATCCTTTGTGATTTATGATGACGATGATGTCGTCTCGCTCCTTTCCGAAATAATGGAAAACGCCCCAAAAGCGGAAGTAAAACAATACGCCAATAAAATATCCCGCGCAAAAGACTATTTTTTCTCTCCTGCCGACCCGCTTCTTGCAAAGATTGACAGCCATAAAAAATTCCGCGAGATTTATTCCCGTTATGAAGAACGCATGGCAAAGATTGGCAATGTCGATTTCGGCGATTTGATAAAAAAACCGGTAGAAATTCTGCGAAACCAGCCGGAAGTAGCTCAGCGTTTCCGCGACCGGTTCAAGGTAATAATGGTAGACGAGTATCAGGACGCGAATGTCGCTCAGTTTCAGCTTCTTAAGGAGTTGTGCAGTCCGCAGACGTATATATGCGTAGTCGGCGATGACGATCAGTCAATTTACCGTTTCCGGGGCGCGGAAGTAAAAAATATCCTTGAGTTTCCCGACCGTTTTTCCGGTACTGACATTATCCGCCTTGAAAGGAATTACCGCTCTACAAGCCCCATTTTAAAAGCGGCGTCTTCTGTAGTGGATTGCAACCGGGGACGTTTGGGGAAAGTTCTGCGCGCCGAGAAGGGGAACGGGATGCTGCCGGTTCTTGCCTATCTGCCGGATCAGGATGAAGAAGCCGCTTTCTGCGCGGAAAAAATTGAAGATTCCGTAAAAAAAAGAGAAACCGCATGGTCAGACTGGGCGGTGCTTTACCGTACCAACGCGCAGTCCCTTGGCTTTGAAACTCTGTTTTTACGAAAGGGAATTCCATACCGCGTTGTAGGCTCGCTAAAATTCTACGAAAGAGAAGAAATAAAAGACGCGCTCGCCCTTCTTTCATTTATGGTAAATCCGCGCGATGAGGTAAATTTCCGCAGGGTGGTAAATAAACCTGCAAGAGGAGTCGGTTCTGTAACAGTCGATAAAATTATCGATGCTTCCGATCAGTACGGCGGCGACTTGCTGGAGACAGGACGTAATCTTGAACTATCCGCAAAAGCGCGCTCAGGTTTAAATGATTTTGTTAAAGTGATTGAAAACGCCCGGTCGCTGCTTGCGGGCGCTGTACCGGAAAATGAAAAACCGGCATCCAAAAAAAAGAAACCGTCTCGGGAAAAATCAAAAAAACAAAACGGCCTCATATCCGGCGAAGGGCTTTCTGTCTGCGTTACACAGCTTATAAAAGATTCCGGCCTTGCAGAATACCACAGGGAACAGGATGAAATTACGGGGAATTCCAAACTCAACAATTTACAGGAACTTGTGAACGCGGCAAGCGAATATCTCCAAAGCGGCGAAGGTCTTCTTGAGTTTCTTGAGGACATTGAGCTTGACCGTTCTCTTGCCGACAAAACGGCCGATCTTCAAAACGCGGTAACGCTTATCACTCTTCACAATACCAAAGGTCTTGAATTTAAACGCGTGATAATGACGGGGCTTGAGCAGGGTATTTTTCCCAGAGAGGATAAAAAAGACGAAGAACTTGAAGAAGAACGTCGGCTTTTCTATGTGGGAGCGACAAGGGCGATGGATGAACTGTATTTTACATCGTGTTCGGTACGGCGCATGTACGGGAAAACCGCTCCCGCGCAGCCGTCTCTTTTTCTGCGTGAGATTGATAAAGCCTGCCTGCAAATTTTCGACCGTAATGCCGCGCGCGGTGCGCCGGTAAGAAGTTTTAACCAATTTAATCAATTCAATTTGAAAAACAGTTCATCAGTAGAAAACAATGAAATTGAGGAACGCTCCGGCTGGCGGCGAGGCCAGCGTCTTTTTCATGAAAATTACGGTTACGGGGCGGTAATGGATGTAAAGGGCAGCGAGGATGGTCCAATTGTACATGTCTGCTTTGACAACGGAAAAGAAACTCGTTTTTTAAGCGAGTATCAGGGCAGGGCATTTGAAAAAGTGAGCGATGAATATTGAAATGACAGAAGACGGCGGGTATTCCCTTTTAAAAAATATTCCAAACGTTCTTCGCGCAAGGGGATTTCGCCTTTACGCCGAAAAAGGACGGCGTTTGGTCGATCTCTGGCTGAACGGCGGCGCGGCAATACTCGGGCACACTCCGCCTGACGTTCTCCGTGAGTTAAAAAATACGGCAAGCCGCGGGTTATACGCGCCTTTACCGCATTTTTCACAGAACCGGTACATAAAAGCGCTTTCAAAACTGTTTCCCGGATACAATTTCCGTCTCTACGCCGCGCCGCCGCCGGAACTGGAAACGCTTATAAAGGACGGAACTGCCGGACTTTGGAGGCCGTTTCTTGATTCAAACCTTCCGTTTGCAATAGGAGACGGCGCTCCGCCGCTCCTTGTTCCGGTACTGCCCGGCATTCAACTCTGGCGCGGCGGACTGCCGTTCGGTCTTTGCATAACAGCCGCCAAATCAGAAGACGGACTTGCGCAACTGCCTGCGGGAGATATGCTTTCGCCTGTATTACTCGCCGCCGCGGCGCGGGGACTCTACGATATTCTGGCATCCCCGCAGAGGGCAAAACCTGTACTTCCGCGAACTTTTAAAGCGTTAAAAATGTCCATCTGGCGGCGGCAGGGCATCTACCTTACATTAAACGAAAATCCTTCTTTGCAAACATGGGAATCCCTTTTCATTAGGTTTTCTGAGGCAGGCTTCCTTATTCCGCCGACCCCGCTGTCGCCCCTTATTCTTCCTGGCGAGCTTTCTGACGGAGAAGACGCAAAACTTGCGGTTTTGATAGGCGAATCAAAGGAAAATTCACCTTGAATCTTCCTTAAAAAAACATGATAATTTCATATAGATAAATTATTTATAATAAAGAAAAAATGAAAAATAAAATTCTTGTGTATATACCTGCTATTCTTCTCTTCTGGTCATGTACCTTTAATTACGGTGATACGGATGTCTCCGCCGAGAATCTGCCGGATTTGGTTATGGAAAATGTCGAATATGTCAGGGTAAGAGCGGCAGACCCGCTTGCAAAACTTCAAGCTGAACGTTTTGAACGTTATGATAAACAAAACGTGGTAAAAATGCAGAATATCACTTTTGAACAATACGGCGAACACGGCGAAAAAATCAATGTTTACGGAAGAGTGGGAAGCGCCGAGGTTAACATTGAATCCGGAGATATCTTCATGGATAAAAATGTCAGCCTTGATGTTAAAACAGAAGATATATTAATTGATACATATCAGCTTGAATGGAAAGATGAACCAAGATTCCTGTCTTCAGGTGAAAATAATAAAGTTAACATTTACAGGGAAAACGGAACAAGATTTTCCGGCACAGGACTTCAGGCAAATACCCGGCTGCGCGAGTGGGAATTCTTAGGCGGTTTCAACGGCGTTTATATTTATGATAATCAAAAGGAATAACGGAATGAGGAGAATAATCCGCCTATTTATTGTTTTTTCCTTTTTATCATGCGGTCTTTCGCTTTTTGCCGCTGATACCTTTACCATAAAAGCTGACAGAGTATCAGGTTCAAGAGCGCTCGGACAGGAAACAACCATATTAACCGGAAATGCCGAAGTAAAGTCTGACAGTTTGATCCTGCGCGCCGACAGGATAGAGATTCGGGGAAAAAACAACGAATTTATTGACTGTATCGGCAATGTTTGGGGTTTTGAAGAAGAAAAAAATATCCTGTTTTTTACGGACAGGCTGCGTTATGACCGTCAAAAAAAAGTCGCGCGGCTTGAAGGCAACTCAACCCTTGAAGACAGGGAAAATGAAATTGTCGCAAGAGGCCGTTTTATAGAATACGATGATGAAAATGAAATTACGGTTTTTGAGATTTCCGTACGTTTGTTCAAGGACGATATGGTCTGCCGTTCGGAATATGCGATTTATAACCGTAAAGATAAATTGCTCGACCTTACAGGTTTCCCTGTTGTATACAAAAAGGATGATGAATTCCACGCAGACCGCATACGTATAGATTTGGAAACAGATGACGTTACAATGGAAGGTTCTGTATCAGGAAAGATAACAAATTGAAGTTATGAGTAATAAAGATTCAACCGGAACGGAAATCAATAAAGTAATAAAACCGGCAGAAGCGGGAGCGGAAATCCGTAAAGTGGTTAAACCGGCAGAAGCCGGAGCGGAAGTCCGTAAAGTAATAAAACCGGCAGAAGCGGAAGTGGAAGTCCGTAAAGTTATAAAACCGGCAGAAACCGGAGCGGAAGTCCGTAAAGTAATAAAACCGGCAGAAACCGGAGCGGAAGTCCGTAAAGTAATAAAACCGGCAGAAACCGGAGCGGAAGTCCGTAAAGTAATAAAACCGGCAGAAACCGGAGCGGAAGTCCGTAAAGTAATAAAACCGGCAGAAGCGGGAGCGGAAGTCCGTAAAGTAATAAAACCGGCAGAAGCGGGAGCGGAAGTCCGTAAAGTAATAAAACCGGCAGAAGCGGGAGCGGAAGTCCATAAAGTAGTAAAACCGGTAGAAGCCGGAGTGGAAGTCCGTAAAGTAATAAAACCGGCAGAAGCGGGAACGGAAGTCCGTAAAACAATAAATACGACAGAAAAAGAAAACCGTAAAATACAAAAAGAAGATGTTCACACACTTGGCATCAAGGGCCTGCATAAAAAATTCGGCAAGAAAGAAGTAGTTAGAGGCGTAGATTTTATCATGCAAAACGGCGAAGTAGCGGGGCTGTTGGGTCCTAACGGAGCCGGTAAAACAACGATTTTTTACATGATCGTGGGTTTTTATACTCCAAATCAGGGCATTGTTGTAATGAATGACATTAACATTACCCCAATGCCGATGTACCGGCGCGCAAGAATGGGAATCGCGTATCTTCCGCAGGAAGCGTCAATCTTCCGTAAACTTACCGTTGAACAGAATATCTGGGCAATTTTGGAAAGCCGCAAGGACATAAATAAAAAACAAAAATTGGAAAAACTGGAAAGCCTGTTAAACGAATTCCATATCGGGCGGATTCGCAGTCAGTTTGGATATACCCTTTCTGGCGGCGAAAGAAGGCGCACCGAAATCGCGAGAGCTTTGGCTACCGAACCTAAGTTTTTGTTATTGGACGAGCCATTTGCCGGAATTGATCCGATTGCCGTCTTTGATATAAAGCAGATAATACGCCAGCTTGCCGATAAAGGCATCGGCATCCTTATTACCGACCATAATGTAAGGGATACTCTTGAAATAACCAACGAAGCTTTTATTATAGCGGACGGTCTAATTTTCGCGCACGGCGGACGTGATGATATTCTAAACAATGAAATGGTTAGAAAATTATATCTGGGCAGCGAATTCAGGATGTAATTTCGGCGTCTTTTTTTTCCCTTTAAAAAATGTTATCCTGTGGCAGGAGAATAACTGTCATGCAAATTGACGACAAACTGATCTCGTACCTTGAAGATTTATCCTATCTCACGCTCCCCGCCGATGAAAAAATTCGATTGACGGAAGATTTGGGGAAAATACTGAACAGCATTGAGAGGCTTAGCGAATTAAATACGGACGGAGTGCAGGAACGCAGCCATCCTTTTGATAATGTAAATGTTTTCCGGGGCGATGAAATCCGCCCTTCTTTTGACCGTGAATTGATTTTGAAAAACGCTCCTGTCAGGAATGATGAATTTTTTGTCGCGCCGAAAACGGTCGAGTAAGGGGAAAATTGATGTTTGGGACAGCTGCGCTGCATAGCGGCGCATTAGAAATATCGGCGGCGATTAAAGAAAAAAAGATCAGCGTTGCAGAAGCGGTAAGCGCGTATATAGAAAAAGCTGAAAAAAACGACAAACAATTTAACGCTTTTTTGGCGCTGTCCAAAGAGAGCGCTCTTAAACGCGCGCAGGAGATACAGGCGCTTATCGACAAAGGGGAAGAGCTTTCGCCGCTGGCGGGAACGCCCATCGCCCTTAAAGACAATATTTCCACAATAGGGCTTGAAACCACCTGCGCGTCAAAAATTCTTACGGGTTATAAACCCGTATTCAACGCGACAATAACGGAAAAACTAGAACGCGCCGGAATGATCGTTATCGGAAAATTAAACATGGACGAGTTCGCCCTCGGCGGCTCAAGCGAGACGGGGGCTTTCGGCGCGGCTCATAACCCATGGGATACAACACGGGTCTGCGGAGGTTCATCGGGGGGAAGCGCCGCCGCGATTGCTTCGGGTGAAGCGCCGATTACGCTCGGCACCGATACGGGGGGAAGCATTCGCCAGCCCTGCTCTTTCTGCGGCGTTACGGGCATTAAGCCCACTTACGGCTCTGTCTCAAGATACGGAATTGTCGCCTTCGCCTCATCGCTGGATCAGGCGGGACCTATCGGGCAAAATATTGAGGACTGCGCCGCGCTGTTATCGATCATTTCGGGACCGGATGAAAAAGACAGCACCTGCGTTATGAAAAAACCTTTTGATTTCAGCGAGAAGCGCGCGGATATGAAGGGCGTAAAAATCGGCTTGCCGAAAAATTACCTTGAAGGCGGCATAGAGGACGAAGTAAAAGCCACCGTGCTTGCCGCGGCGAAAGAGTTTGAATCGGTGGGAGCGGCAATCGAAGAATTTGAAATGCCCCTGATGGATTACATGATCCCGACTTATTACATCATCGCCGCCGCAGAAGTGTCATCTAACCTTTCAAAATACGACGGTCTTAAATACGGATACCGCAGTCCGAACGCGAAAACTCTCTCCGAAGTCTACCGGCTCTCCAGAAGTGAAGGTTTCGGAATGGAAGCGAAAAGAAGAATCATGCTTGGCTCATTTGTGCTGTCATCAGGATACTATGACGCCTACTATAAAAAAGCCCTGCAGGCGCGCGCTCTTCTTAAAGACGCTTACAGTAAATTGTTCGGACGCTTCGACATAATAATCTCCCCTACCGCGCCCACCACGGCGTATAAGTTAGGCGACAATATCGGCGACCCGGTAAAAATGTACATGGGGGACATATACACGGTTTCGATTAACCTTGCCGGACTCCCAGCCGCAGCCCTTCCCTGTGGTTTTGACAAACAGGGATTGCCGATCGGTTTTCAGTTAATCGGAGACGCTTTTTCCGAAAATAAAATAATTAACGCCGCGCGTGTTTTTCAAAACCGTACTGACTATCATAAAAAGAAACCTTCTATTGTAGGAGGCGCATCATGAAACTTTGTTTCATGTTCGGTTTAACTGTGCGGTCATTCGACCGCACGGGAAAGAGGTTATCGTGAAGTGGGAAACAGTAATCGGTCTTGAGATTCACACCGAGCTTTCGACAAAATCAAAAATCTTCTGCGGATGTACAACCGCCTACGGCGGAGAGCCGAACACCCATGTTTGCCCGGTCTGCTCAGGAATGCCGGGCGCTCTGCCTGTGCTGAACCGCGCCGTGCCGGAATACGCGATGCGGCTTGGGCTTACCCTTAACTGCGAAATTACAAGGCACAGCAAGTTTGACAGAAAAAATTATTTTTACCCCGACCTTCCCAACGCGTATCAAATATCCCAGCTTTACGCCCCGATATGCCGCAACGGTTATCTTGAAATTGAGGCAGACGGAAATAAAAGGAAAATCGGCATTCACGAGATACACATGGAACAAGACGCGGGAAAGCTTGTTCACGATCCGAGAGGGAACAACTCTTTCATGGACTTTAACAGGTGCAGCGTCCCGCTTCTTGAAATTGTTTCCGAACCCGACTTGCGAAGCGCCGCCGAGGTAATCGCCTACCTTGAAAAAATGCGCGAGACGCTTCTGTACCTTGATATCAGCGACTGCAAAATGCAGGAGGGCTCAATTCGCGCCGATGTCAATTTATCCATTCGCCCCTTTGGCGGAGAACTCGGCACGCGCACCGAGACAAAAAACATGAACTCGTTTAAGGCGATAGCGCGCGCCATTGAATATGAGACGGAGCGTCAGATTGAAATACTTGAGGACGGCGGGAAAGTTGTTCAGGAAACCCGCCGCTGGGACGACGAAAAAGGCATCTCATACGGAATGCGCTCCAAGGAAAACGCGCAGGATTACCGCTATTTTCCGGAGCCCGATCTTCTGCCGCTTCACATCGATGACGTGTGGATTGAGAACGTTAAATCAAATATGCCTGAACTTGCGCAGCAAAAGCGCGAACGCTATGTCCGCGATTGGGGCATTTCCGAATCCGCCGCTGTCGTTCTTACAGTTCACAAAAATATTTCCAACTTGTTCGAGATCGTCTCACAAAAAAGCAATCAGCCTCAAGAAGCCGCGAATTTGATCACGGGCGAAATCATGCGGCTGATGAACAATTCCAATCTGCTTCCCGAAGATCTTTCGATAGACGCGGACAAATTATCAATACTAATCGGTTTTGTCGCGGGCGGAAAAATAAACCGAAACGCATACAAGGAAACCGTCGAAGCCGTATTCACGAACAATGCTGAGCCCGAAAAATATATCGCGGAAAAAGGACTGATGATGGTCAGCGACAACAACGCCGTAATCGAAGCGGTAAAATCTGTATTGGCGGATAATGTCGATGTTGCTGCTTCATGGCGCGGCGGCAAGACGCAGGTATTCGGTTTTCTGATGGGACAGGTTATGAAAAAGCTTGGTAAGGGCGGGAATCCGGAGATTGCGAAGAAGACGCTGGAAGACGCGCTGAAAGAATAAAAAATACTAAAATCTTGTTAAAAAATAAGGATTTTTTCAATACAAATAATTGACATGTTGTCAAGAATAATATATTTTATTATATATGAAAGCTTTAACTGTCGCACAGATAAAAACTCATTTTTCAGATGTACTCACCAGAGTAAAAAATGGCGAGAATGTAAAAATTTTATATGGAAAATCAAAAAAGCCTGTAGCTATAATAACTCCGATTGAAAACATAAATACTCCCAGGAATATTGGTATTATGGACGGGAAGGCAGCATTTAAGGTAAGAGGAAACGGGAAAATTTCCGAAGAGGAATTTCTTGGAATATGATTTGTTTGTTAGATACTCATACATTTATTTGGACTACTTTACAAACAAATAATTTGAGTAAAAAAAGCAAGGAAATAATTTCAAATAAAAATAATGAAATTTGTATAAGCACTGTATCATTTTGGGAAATAGCATTAAAATCAAGAATGAACAAATTTTCTTTTATAAATATCAATATTAACGATTTTCCTTTATATGCTAAAAATATGGGTTTCACAATAATTGATATGCAGGAAAATGAAACTATAACATTCCATGAACTGCCTTTGAAAAAGAATCATAAAGATCCGTTTGATAGAATGTTAATATGGCAGGCAATAACTAAAAATATGACAATGATAAGTAAAGATAAATCATTTGAGCAATATAAAAAAGACGGTTTAAAACTAATTTGGTAATACAAAATAGACGGAGGTAAAAATGATAAATGGAATAAACCATATTACAATATCCGTGAAAAATATTGATACGGCATTTTTATTTTATAAAAATATACTTAAGTTAAAACCTGTAATGAAATCAAACAAAAGCGCGTATTTTCTTGCCGGAAAAATATGGATAGCATTGGATCAAAAAGAAAAATTTAGTATATCAGAGAATTATTCCCATATATGTTTTAATATATCAAAAAGACATTATAAAAAATTTGTAAAAAAAATAAGAAAAAATGAAATAATAGAATGGCAAAAAAATCAAACAGAAGGCGATTCAATATATATATTAGATGACAGCGGAAATAAATTAGAAATTCATTTTTCTACACTAAAACAAAGAATAAAATATGGTAAAAAACATTATGGTAATGATGTAAAATGGTATAGGTAATAAAAGGGAAAATATATTGCCAGCCACGAAAGCAGGTTCGCAATTCGCCGCCGTCACTTTATCTTATGTGGGAGCTTTCTAAATATCTATGATAATAATAACAGACTTGGACAACACCTTGCTAAACGACAATCTTCAAATAACCGAGTACACAAAAGACATTTTTAATAAATGTAAAGAAGCCGGTCACGTTATTGTCTTCGCAACAGCAAGACCATACAGAAAAACGCGCATCTTATTTGACTCAATAAAACCCGACGCGGTAATATGCCATTGCGGCGGTGTAGTTTATGTAAATGATAAAATAATCTGTCAAAACGGTATAAAGCCCGATGACGCTTTGATTATTATAAAAAATATTATGAGAAACTATTCAAACATAAATATCGCTGTTGAATGTAACGATGAAATATTTACAAATTTTGACACGTCAATATATTGGAAAGAAGTGCCTTATAAGAATATTGATTTGAAAAATTTACCTTCCGAAAACCTTAATAAAATAATCATTGGATTGGAATTTATCAAAAATATGGATGAAGTTAAAAAATATCTTCCGGATGATTTATACATTGAGAGAATGGAAGAAAAGATAGGGCTTATAATGAATAAAAAAGCCACAAAATGGAATGGAATAAAAGAATTGTTAAAATATTACGGCTTAAAACAGGAAGACACAATATCATTCGGTGATGATGACGTGGATATCGAAATGATAGAAAAATGCGGAACAGGAATAGCGGTGAAAAACGGGAACGAAAGAATAAAAAACAAAGCGAAATATATATGCGAAAGCAATAATGAAGAAGGGATCGCAAAATGGATTGAGGCAAATTATTTACGGTAAAGCAACAGCGCCTGCCGCCGCTTTTCGCTATTCATTAGGCGCAAATTCACGCAAAGTGCATGCAATTGTGGCGCGGGCGTTAGCGGCAAAAGCCTCCCTCGGCTGATAGCTAAAAAGAGTCTCGCTTCCGTATTTTTGAAAAAACATCTCAAGCATTGTTTCATGATCGAGTTTTTTTTCATTCATGCTCAGAATAAAATCACGGCAGGAGACGGCGGCTTCAAGGGCTCTGTCAAAGAAAACGTCTGCGTCTTTCTTTGTGATAATTCCCTGATGCGGCAGAGATAAAAATTTATAGGGCATTCTGCGGCATTTTTCTATGGAGCTGACTGTGTCGTTAAAACTTGTCAGGTAAGAGGGATACACAATACCGTCCGGAAATAAAACTCCTGTTGTTTCGCTTGCTATAAGTATTTCAAGTTCAGGAATGAAAAAACTGAGCGTGTCTCTTGTGTGCCCGGGCGTTTCCAGCGTTTTAACGGAAAACCCGCCAAGCGGAATAATATCCCCGTCTTTAACAATAACGTCCGCGTGGAACACGTCATCATTATAATCCGCGTTAAATTTCGCGTTACACTCATTGGCTGCCACAGCTGACAGTTCGCGGATAACTCTGCGTGGAGTGTCTTTTAACAGAACTGCAGCGCCTGTCTGCGATGTTACAAGACACAGTGAAGGCCATTCTTTTCTGAAAAAAGGAAGCGCGCCGATATGGTCATAATGAGTATGGGTAATAAACAAATAATCCAGCGGCCTGTCTTTAAGAACGTTTTTTACATTTTGTATTGTACCTTCCGCGCAATGGGCCATACCGCAGTCAAAAATAGCGGTATGATTTTCCCCGATAAGAAGATTGCCTTCGCTTGTTTTATGCGCTATACAGTTAATATAATTTTTCATTATGTTAATAATACATAAATTAGACCAGAATGGCTATACTAATGAATATATTAAAATCATCCAACTTAAATAACATAGAGGACTCACCTATAAATGTCTACCTAATAAATATGATATTCATATTAAAGAACTATAAATTTATTTCTTTTAACAATCATTTAATAATATTTTCCAACCTTGCCTTACACTCAAGCGGCAGCGCAATTGTCTTTAACCGTGATTTCTCTCCGCATAGAAACCGCAAATTCCGCTTGGGGCAATCAAGCGTCTTTGATAAAAAATTCAAAAGTTCGGCGTTTGCCTTGCCGTCTTCGGGAGCGGCGGCAAGCCGTATCCGCAGGCGTCCGTCTTTAATTCCCGCTAATTCTGTTTTACTCGCGCCGGGAACGGCTTTTATCTCCAGTTGAATTTTATCGCTGTCTACACGAAAACAATTATTCATATTATCAAATGTTTTTCATGGTCGGCTCGTAACGTATGCGGAATTCAGGCATTGCGTTCAGAGTGTGGTAGTAATTAATACGCCAATCTTCTCCCTGATCCGGATCGTTTGTTCCGCTTGCAGGCGGCGCAAACAGCCTGAATTCCAGACTCTGTTTTCCGTTCAGTTTGTTTTTAAAAAACGCGGGCGAAAGATCGATGCTCTTAACGCCCGGCTTTTTATAAAACCATTTGCCGTTTATTTCCATCATTGCGTTTAACGTTTGTGCATCATCCGGATTTGTAAACATAATCTCGCAGAAAACAGGATTGCTTTCAAAGTCAATGATGATGTTTATGCCGTCCGCGTCTTCGCTTGAACCCCATCGCAATTTTACGGGGAAGTCTGTTTTTTCACCCTGTTCCATTTTAGGAGTATAGTAATTGTCAGTCATAATTTTTTTGTATTCTTCCAAAACAGGCTGAGCAATGCCGACATCGGGATTGTTGGGGTCTTCAATTTCAAGCCCAAGTCTTCCTCTGTCTCTGAACTGGTAAAATGTAATGCCTGAAATGTCGGGAGCTTCTTTTGAGATGCGGCTGTAAAAATCGACAATTTGTTCCGCCTGTTCATACGGACCGTTTACATCGCCGTCCGCGTTAATTTCGGACAGAACGAAAGGTTTTCGTTTATCGGCATGCGTCATAAAGCGTTCAAAATCGAAGCAAAGTCCGTCCAATATATCTTTATTGAGAGAACGTTTATGGCTTGTTCCTCCGGGTTCGGCAATATCAAAAGGCCATCCCCAGTGAAGAGACAGATAAGTATCCGATGACCAAATATCTGCCTCCGCTATTGCCTCGGCAAATTCATCTTCGTAATGCAGTTTTCCGCTTTTATTTCTAAACGCTCCTCCGATACATAAAATCGTGTTAATATGCGGAGCGTATTGATTGATAATTTTATGGAAGCGGACATAAAAATCCGCAACCTGTTGATATGTGTAACGCTTGTTAAAAGCGAACCAATTACCGGTGGCCTCGTGGTTAATTCTCAGCATAAGTCTGCCGAAGGGAATTAAATCTTCGGCGATTTGAATAAGATGTTCGTAGTTTACCGCGCAGTCTATTGTTAATGTTAGAATAACATCCTGACCGTGACGGCGCACATCGCGCATTGACGCAAACGGCTCTCCGTTAACATAATCACTTTTAACGCCAATACCCCCCTGATATGGAAAATAATCATCGTATGCATAGTCCCACGCAAAGCCCGTCTTACCAGGCTCTACAAGCGTACTTGTGCGCGCAGGCCATCCTTTGTCCAGCGGATAATAACAGTACATCAAATTTATTCCCCTGTGTGGTTTGTCAAGGACATTAAGTATATAATCCTGATTTACATATTCTCCTCTTTCGCTTCCGTCCCCTAAATCCAACGCACATTCTGCGGGACTCATGCGGAGTTTATATGCGGTCATCGGCGGTTCTCCTTTTTATTTATTTTTTTGTACGATTGAATATTATAAGGCATGGGTATTATAGCGGATTTTGGGGGGTTGGGCTAGGTTGTTCTTTGAAATTCCAAATCAGGCAAAATAATCTTTGTTTCCTTTTCTTCGTCTTTTCCTTGCCAAAAAACGATGTGTCTGATAATTGCTCTTGTAGGAGAATACTTTTTATTTTTTAAGTCATTTATCTGTTCACGAAATTTGGATGAGAATTTTAATACTTGGCTTTTTCCCGAGAAACAGCCTGTTTCTTGAATTGTTAATTCTATTCCGCTATAAAGAGTATCTATTTCTCTTTTTATATAAGCAAAATAACTTAAATAAACATCTTTATGAGACAGTTGCAAGGTTATTTGCGACGGTACAGGATAATCGTTGTTGTCGGTTTTTCTGTCAATATTTTGAACATTAATTTTATCAAAATAATCATCGTTATATAAAATATGCAGATTCTTTTTTGCCCTCGTTATAGCGACATAAATCTTTCTTTTTTCCGCATCATCCAATTTAGAAGAACGGCTGAGCGCTAAAATGACATTATCAAATTCCCTTCCCTTGGTTTGGTGAATCTTAGAAACAAGAATAGAGCCTTCCGAAGACGACATAAAATCTTCAAGATTGGATTCACGCACGAATTGTTTAAGATCGCTTTTATACTTTGTTCTGTTATTTATTTTTTCAAAGTCCTCAATAAGTTTTAACACGTTTGGTAAATTCTTACTGCTCCCGTATTTTTTATTGAGATTGTTTTTTGCCTCCTGCCAAATCTCGTCAGCTATTGCATAACTGTCATTATTTTTATTTACATTATCAATAAAATTCCTAATTTCTTCGAGATCATATAAATTGAAACCGTCGTTAGTTTGGATTTTTCGGGTAGTAATACCATTCTTATTTAAAAGACCAACAATGTTTAACGCTTCTTCATTAGTTTTTACGATAATACATATTGAACCTGAGGGCTTTCTATTTTGTATCATATTTACAACCGGAATTGCAATGTTTGCCGATGATAATTTACAGATACTGATATTGCCATCATCTTTTTTTATTGGTCTTATCGGATTTGTTTTAAATCTATGCGTAATACTCCGCGCAAATTGATTTGCGAATTCCACAATATTTGCATTACTGCGGTAATTGTCAACTAATTCATATTTTTTAGATTCAGCTTCATTTAAAAGTGATTCAAAGTGAGCGGAACTTGAACCTCTCCATTCATATATATTTTGATCATCATCGCCAACGGCAATTACTCGCAAGTTATCATTCTCTTTTATCAATGCTTTAACAAGTGAATATTCCGCCTCGCTCATATCCTGCGCTTCATCAATAACCAATACGGTTTTGGTGAGTTTAGTCAGTTCAACTTCTCCGGCGTTAATTTTTTCAACTGTATGTTTGATAATGATATCCGACTTTTCCACACTGCCGACTTTCCCGAGAAGATCAAAACAGTAAGAATGGAAAGTCATAATTTGAATAAAATTAGCCGCGTTGCCGATTAGCGTCATCAAGCGTTTTTTAAATTCAGTAGCCGCCGCCCGTGAGAATGTAAGCATAAGCATCTGTTCGTGCTTCACATCTTCAAGCATATAAAGCGATGCCAATTTGTGGGTAAGCAGTTTTGTTTTACCGCTTCCGGGACCAGCCGCCACAACGATATATTTTGAGTCTTTGTCTTCGATAATATTTAATTGTGCCTGCGATAATTCGCCGAATAATTGATTAAATTTCTTTGATGTAATATTTCTGTCGATTTCATTGTTTCTGCCTTTGAAATATTTATTTAAAAAGTTTTCATAATCTGCTTCAAAATAATCATTCACAAAGGCAAGCGCATCATCATAGTTGTTAATCATACGGTTTGCGTACTCGCCTACAATATGGATTTGTTGGCGTTTGTTTTGATAATAATCTTCAAGTTGCGCATAATGCTCTTTTTTGTATTGCATTCTGTTATCCATCTCCAGCCGTTCGATCCGCATTGCGTTATAAATTACCAAAAAACCGCCTTCTATTTTCATTGCGTCAATTTTAAGCAGATAATATAAAGCATCCTCAATTTCATCGTTTTTTGGTTTTTTGTTAAACAGGTTGAGATCGAAATTATTTTTCAGTTCGAGTATTGAAAAATCGACTTTGACCTCCTCTGTTTCTTGAGAATCCGCTTCGTGAGAAATCTTTGAATGTAAATAATCAATGATTGATTTTGCTATTTCACAACGCCTATCGCTTTTGGATTGTATTTCCGCTATTGGGAAATACGGTTTTAACGTTACATAGTTTTTATTGTACTCCCGTGTTCTTTTTAATAAACGTTTAATAGAATAATAATTCAATATCGTGCCAAGCTGATTTATTGACGTATTCGGAAATTTGGCTTCGAGAGCTTCGTTCATTTCTTTAATATTGTATGTTCTTTCAGTCTCGTCCAGATATGAGAATAAAAATTTTTCGATATTACTGTGTGTAGAAAGAATATTTTTTGAACGATTGACGCTTCCGCGTTTTTTTATAAATGCGGAAAGGTCTTTTGCGTCAGCGAGAATTTTCTCCTCACGCAAAAGACCGATAACTCTTATAACGTCTTCTTTGACTTAACAGATTTTTTTGATGGTTTAATTCCTTACTACATAAGGAATTATAAACAGCCAAAAAATCTGGGTCACTAATTCGTATCACTAATCAACAAAATCAATCCATTCCTGCAATATCCCTGAGCCTGTTTCGGCGGCCAGCGGATGCGCCGGAAAAGTACCCGGCAATGGGGACACATTCTCTTGCGATCTCCGACTCGGATGCTGCACAATCGGTTGTGCCGGTTTAGTAAAATTTTGCCCGCAACATTAACCCATCTGGTTTTGTACGGACAAGGACAAGGAGAATCTTGCAAGGTATCCTCCAAAACTAGACTGTGAGTTTCGATCCTCTGGCATCCAAATTCAAAAAACTTAATCTACGAGGAATCAAAATGAGAAATTTCAAAAAAAACAAGGCAAAACAGAATGCTAAAAAAGCCGAAGAAAAATGTGAAGAAAAACGTTACGTCTATCATGAATTTCAATCCTTAAAAGGTTCTTACGGCAGAATTTGGGACAGTGTAAAAAAACGCTGGTTATAAAGAAACCGGTAGTAAGGAGGCCTTTAAAACGTTAATTAATGAATTTATTTCCTCAAAAAAAGAGGAATAAATATAAATTTTGGAGGATACCATGCAAGAAAGAAGAACATGCCGCATTTGCGGTTGCACTGACGGAGATTGCCGCCGGTGCGTTGAGAAGATATGCAGCGCGTGTAAAACGACGGTAGTATCACTTGTATCAATTAAGGGAGGCACAGGCAAAACACACGAAACCATTTTGTTGGCAAAAGCCCTTGCCGCAGCCGGGAAAAAAGTTGTGTTGATTGACTATGATCTGAACAATTCTCTCAGTTATTTTTTTCTGACTGAAGAAATGTTTGAAAAAACTAAAAATCTGAACATTGCAGTCGCTTTAAGAGATGAAGACAATAACTTATGCGATTATGCAGTTGCAACCAGAACGGAAGGCGTTGACTTAATAGCTTCCACGCCTTACTTGGCTGATTTACGCACATTGAGCGAAAAACGGCTTAAAAGAATGATTAAAACGTTTTACGGCAAAT